>Ga0247813_10000417_pt1 | contig 41288 bp, 77 predicted proteins | sample UWRJL169409C1_FD_180719 | JGI IMG/M metagenome (GOLD analysis project Ga0247813, IMG submission 180719) | Plant litter microbial communities from Arlington Agricultural Research Station in Wisconsin, United States - UWRJ-L169-409C-1 | ecosystem: Environmental > Terrestrial > Plant litter >... | reverse complement strand
AAGAATTTGAAGTTGACGATTTTTACCTGGATGGCGACCGAGCTACCGGCGTCAAAGTCTAACCGCTGTTCCACCACTACAAGGAATGAAAATGAAAAAAGTCAAGATCAATATTGCAGTGAAATCGGATCTCAGTAACACCACCGCCGACTTTGAAAGCGGCATTGCTACAGCACCTAATCCTGCAACGCCGCTCCAAACGCTCATTGAAGCAGCCTGCCATCTGGCTCGCATTGCGGAGGTATATGAAGGCGCTGGCGATGTTTTGAAGCTGGCTGTAGGTGATGCTGTAGAAGGCGTCAAAGAGCGCAAAGCGAGCGCAGCATGAACCGCTCAACCATCACACCAATGGATGCCCTGCGCCGCTGCGTTGAAGCGATGAAGCTGATCGACTTCGCCGACTGCAAGGACGAGCGCGTATGGCAGGCTATCGGGGATGCGCAGGGGGTGGCAGAGGGCGCGCTGCGCGACTACGTGGAGCAGGAGCCAATCGGCACACTGGCGCGCGGCGATGACTCGATCCTGTTCACGCCGCTGTATGACTTTCATGTTTTCGATGGCATGCATGTTTACATTTCCCCTGTCGACACCCAGCCATCCCATACCGCACTCGGCGACGAAGTGATCGCAGCGCTTGATGCAATGCACGCTGGCTGTAATGAGAAGTCGTGGATCGGCTGGCAAAATGGCGATGGCGAGGAAGTCGGTACGCGCCTGCAAAAGGCTATCAATGCATACAAGGCCGCTGCCCCATCCATCGCAGCGCCAGCAGAGGTGGAGCGGGATGCGAAACGGTATCGATTTCTCTGCGAAAACGCGCATCGCATGCACATAGACCTCACCGATTCGCAAGAGTTCATCAACAAACAACTTGACGCCGCTATCGCTACTGGAGAAAAGCATGACAAATGAAGAATTGAAAGAACTTAAAGCATTTGTTGAAGGAAAAATTGTTGAAACCGGTCTAAGGTTTATCGGAAGTTACAGTATAGGACCGCATACCATCCTTGCCCTTATCGAGCATATTGAATCCATCGCTGCTGATGCTGAAAGGTTAGACTGGCTAGAGCGTCGAGTCGTCAGCGTGTATCACGCGCCACATCACAGCGCGAATCACATGTTTGCGGCTTCACATAACGGGCCGAATGGCAACGGCCCAGACCTGCGCAAGAAAATTGATGCCGCTATCTTAAAGGAAAAAGCATGAGCTGCAAACACGGAAACCACGAAGATGCCTGCGATATCTGCGAAGAAATTTCCGCCGCATACGAATCCGGCTTGGCTGCTTGCCTCGCCGCTCCCTCAGTCGCCAATGGGGCGGCAGAACTACCACCGCTGCCTAAAGCTGTCTACAAGCTTTCTAAGGATGGCTTGCCGATGTTCTACGATGCCGATGATATGAAAGACTACGCCCGCGCCGCTATCGCTGCTCAGCATAAGCCAGTAGTGGCGATGACGGACTCGAAGCTGATCGAAGCACTGCACGAATTGGCGCTGCTGATGAGCGATACCATTCGCGGTGAATATGAGCCGGACTCGTTCACCTTGCAGCCGGCAGTTCATGCTCTGGCGGCAGTCGGCATCGAGTTCCCCGACGATGACTACCTGCTGACGCAGCGTGAAAGCTGCGTTGTAGTTCCAGTCAAGCCTAACGCCGCCATGCTCAAGGCGATGGCCGAAAGCCGCGCCGTGGATGATGAAGGGGAATTCCCTGCGATGCTCGACCTACTGGATTTCAGCGGAGAGAACAAGATCCGCACCGTGCTGGAAGCTGCCTATGTCGCTGCCCTGGCTGCTCATGCTGGGCAAGGAGCGAAGGAATGAGCGCCAAACAAAAGATGAACATGCGCACGCCGGAAGGCATCAAGGAAGCTGAAGATGATTTGGCATCTTTTGAAAAGCAGATTGCCGAATCTTCAACCGGCCATTTGTTACCGTGGGGGCTGCTCATCATTAAGCGCCAAGATGCGATTGATCGAGCAAAGAAGCGTCTTGAAATGGAGCCGACATGCGCATCGTAGACGACTGCCCTGTATCCGTATCGCCGATGACTGACGAGGTGCGGCGCGACTTGAAGGACGAGCGCGACAGCGAAGCATATCAGGCGATGTACGATGAAGTTTACGACGAAATGTGCGGATATTTCTTCGACTGGGAGCGCGAGACTGGCGCTAAACCTGATGGTGAAAGCGTGCACAACGAAGCCCTACGCCGCCTCCTCAATGGCTGACATCATCTACCACGTATGGGCGGCTTGCATCATCGCTGTTGTTTTGGCGGCGTGGAAGAGGAAATAGTTTGCGCAATACATTGTTCTGTGCCATGATTTGTGTTCTGAATTCTGTTGTGGTGATGGTTTCAGAGAAGAACGGAAGACCCATGTGGTCGAAGCAGAGTTTCGCAATGCCAGTCATCCGTTCTGGTTTTCCGATCACCGCCTCTGTTTCGACCACATGGGTTTTTTTATGAATGTTTTGCAATACCTGCAAACTAAATACAAGGCAGAAGTGCCTATGTCTATTACCAAAGCTGAAGCTATAGCTTTTGGTATTCCTTATCCACTTAAGCCAGGTTGGCTAGCGAAGCATGGCCCGCGTGAAGTTACGCCGTACATGATGGGAAAAATTAAGGCAGGGCTGGAAGCAAAAGCTAAAAAACGTGCAAAGAAAGGCAAGTCACTTTCGCATTATCACAGTGCTGCGCTTGATATCATCATTGGGAAAAGTGGTCCTGTGAGTTACCCAAGAATTGCTGCTTATGTGCCGCCTCCAGCTCAACCACCTAAGCAGCGATACGTGGACCCGAACAGTCCTGAATTCTTGACGAGTTATGCATGGCGTACTTTGCGCATGCAAGCATTGAAACTTTACGGCGCAATATGCATGTGCTGCGGCGATTCTCCGCAAAACGGCGCAGTAATGAATGTAGACCATATCAAGCCTCGTAAGCATTTTCCAAATCTTGCTTTGGATATTGATAATCTTCAAATACTTTGCGGAGCTTGCAATCAAGGTAAGTGCAATTGGGATGAAACAGATTGGCGTCCCACCGAACCAGATGGAGAGTGTTACGACCCACTGGACCAAGTTAAAGAATTTTTGAAAGGGTTTTGAAATGAAGCCAACCAAAGAGGAAATAGCCGAGCGCCTCGATAAAGACAAAGCGCGGCGTGAGGAAAAGCCAACGGATATCTGGCGGCCGACGATCACAGAACGAGAGCAGCAAGAACGCAAGCAGCAAATCGACCGTGGCGAACTGCCATTTTGATGTAGTACCAACCTAGGAATAGCTCATGGAAAAGATTGCCCCTGCCTTCATCAAGGCAAAGAAGGAATTCGGCCCAGCGCTGAAAGACCGCACAAATCCCGCGTTTAAATCGAAGTATGCCGACCTTGGCGCTTGCCTGGATGCGGTAGATGACGCTCTGCTCAACAATGGCATTGCTGTCATGCAGGAGACGTTCCTTGACGAAAGAGGCGTGACCGTCGAAACAGTGTTTATCCACGAGTCAGGCGAAACGATTCGCGGCGGTAAGCTGCATGTCCCGGCCTCCAAACAAGATCCTCAGGGCTACGGTTCAGCGCTTAGCTATGCACGCCGTTACTCGCTGATGGCGGCTTGCGGTATCGCTCCTGAAGATGACGACGGCAATGCAGCATCGCAGCCAAAACCTCAGCAGAGCAAGCCAGCCTCTAAGCAGCCTCAGGAAGCGCCTGTTGACATCGCCATGCTGAAGAGCCAGCTAGACGCTGCAAACACGCTTGAAGGCCTCAAAACAGCCTTTGGCGCGGCATGGAAAGCCAGTCATGGCAATGCCGAAATCAAAACCCACTACGACGCACTCAAATTGAAAATGGAGCAAGCATGAACATCATCTGTGTAGCCGGCCAGCTTGGCCGTGATTCTGAGTTGCGTCACCTTCCTAATGGCGATGCCGTTCTTGGCTTTAGCGTTGCTGACGACCAAGGCCGCGAGAAGCCTACTATCTGGTGGAATTGCTCTCTGTTCGGCAAACGCGCCGAGTCGCTGGCGCAATATCTGACAAAGGGCCAGAAAGTCACGGTAAGTGGACAAGTCACCGAGCGCGAGTACACGAACAAAGACGGCGCGAAGGTCAAGGCCCAAGATATTCGCGTGCAAGATGTCGCTTTGCAAGGTGGCCCTAAGCAGTCCGAAGATGTACCTTACTAAGGGGGGGAAGAAAATGATTGACCTATCAACCCTATCGCAAGAAATGCTTATAGCACGCGGGAGCTACGCAACCGTAAGGTCGGCACATGAGGACAGTAAGAAGCAGCTACAAATCCACTGTGGGCAGCTTGGCAGCGTTGCAGCGCAGGTTCTGCGGGCTATGCAGCCTGACAACGATGGTGAGCCGGCAGACATTGATGGGTTGCTTGCTGCTGGGCATAACGCACTGAATTTAATGGAGATGATTTCGATGCAAATCCAGTCGCTTGCTGCTCAGCGCGCCGAACTCAAGCCGATTGCGTGGCCTAGGAAGTAGCCATGCCATTGCCATCTAACACACAAGTAACCACAGCCCCTGGCAAGTCGTGTAGGGGCTGTATCTGGGAGAATGAGCATTCATCGGTCTGCCACGAGGTAGCGCGTGTGGCTAGGCTGGCAAAATTGCCAGATTGTGAGTATTCCAACCTAATCTACGTGCTAAAGCCCATTGATGAGCGGCAGCTAGAACTGATACCAAAGGAATCGAAATGACCCTAGCCGAACTGATGCAACTACGCAGCGACCGAGACAACGGAGTGCTGCTCTGCCGCAAGACGATTGACGCGCTGATTGACCATGCGATTGCGCGGGAGAAGCAGCCAGTAGAGGTGGAGCGGGGTGCGCTGTCTTTCGGCTATGAAGGCGGTTGCGCATACACAAGCGAAATTGGTGGATCGGTGTCTTTGCATTACCAAACTGGCGAGCAAGCCGAGGCCGCATTTGTCGCAATCACTGACATCATTGATGCTGCAATCACCTCTACCAAGGAGTAATCTAATGGAACCGACAACGAATGAAGAATGGGCGGCACTGTGCCGTGCGCAGATCGAGACGATAGAGCGCCTGGCCACCGCCAAGAACACCGCCGAGCAGCGCGTAGCCGAGCTGTCGAACCTGCTGGTGGTCAGCGAGGTTGCGCGGGCGGCGATTCCCGCGCAAACGGGAACGCCAGCGGTGACGGTGGATAGCATCGAAAGCAAATTTTCTCAGTTCTGGAGTTACATGTTCGCATGGGGTAACGCAACGCCCGGTGAAGACGCAGACAAAAAAGCAGACGAGATTGTCAAATACATCAATGCCCACACCGCGCAAGCAGTGGCGGCAGCACGCGAAGAAGGTAATACGCAGGGCTGGGTAGAGTGTGAGGCTGATATGCAGCCGGAATTTGATGCAAAACTGGCTGCCAAGCAAGCCGAGATTGACCGCCTGATGCTGGAGTTCTGCCCTGCTGAAATGTCGGCCGAGCAGATGGCAACGTGGGAATCGCATCAAAAAGCCGCCCCACAGCAGCATGCGCAAGCAGATGATGAACTGCCGCCATTAACTATGGCCGTGTACGGAACGCGCGATCTGCTGGAGCAAGAGCGCGAACGACGGGCAACCGGGAATGCGCAAGCGGCGCTGAGCGATGAGCAGATCGTAGCTCTTGCCGCTGAAAGTGGAGTGTTCTGCACCATGCCTCAAGCTGTGGCCCTTGGCCGCGCCATCCTCACCGCCAAGCCAGCTGGAGAATCAGCATGAGCGCCAGCACCGCGATTAAGACGTGGAAAGACCGCATGGCAGATCGCTTCGGCGTAACATTGGTGGCTGGAATGGGCGAGAAGGTCGAATCTATTTCAGGTGAGTACAAGAACGCCGAAATCGCCGAGCTGCGGACAGCATTGGAAGCGGCAGAGCAGAAGCTGGCGCAGCCGGATATCTGGTGCGATGCGGCGCTTGCGGCCGTAGAAAAGATTCGCCCAGTAACTTGGACTATAAACCGTGCTGATTTCGTTGATGGGCCAGACTATAAAGGAACTGAGGCAGAACACTGGAGCGTAAGCGTAGAAGATCATCCCGATGGAATGTTCCTGTACAGGCATGAAGTAATAGCAGTTCTTAAAGGCGGCGAAGCGCGGCCACTGCCAGTGGGATAAGCCATGAAGAAGACAATGATTTCCGTCGAGGTAAATCTTACGTTGCCAAAACTACGAAGGATATTTGTGCATGTGCTTAAGCCACTTCCAGGCGGCGGATTCGACTCTTACTGTGGACCGCCTCCTGACCTTCGGGTAAGTGTGGCTGACGCAATTGCAGCAGCGAAGCCGCCCAGCAGCCTCGCCAAGCAGATTGCAGACGCGCAGGCCGAGTACGATAGCTGGTCGCCCGAGAAGCGCGCCAGCGTGCGGCTGGAAGGCTCCAGCGACTTGCGGCCAAAGAATTGATATACCATCTTGCAACACGCCGCCGGGTCGGATCACCCGGTACAACTTGAAGGAGTATTTCCATGTTCAAACGCACCATGAAATTCGCTGCCGACCTGCTGGCCGCTTCCGTCGTTCTCGCTGCTTGCGGTGGCGCGCAGGCCCAGGCACTCGCAAACTCCAGCGTCGTCACCGGTCCTGGCTCCACCATGGACATCAGCACCGCCCGCTATATCGATGTCACGCCCGGCGCGCAGACCATCACCGATGCGCGCGGCGTCGTTCACGCAGTAAAACTGGTCAACCCATCGGCTATCACTGGCTCGGAAGCTTTCAAGGGCTATGCGTGGTACGCGCAAAACAAAGCTATCAACCTCAAAGGCTCCATAAAGGTAGACTGCCAAAATTCGGCAAGCATGATCGACTGGGTGATTGGCGCAGCGGAAGTGATCCCGGACGGCTGCGAACGTCAAAGCCAGGTGCAGGCGGTATCGCGTCGTTGAGCCGGCGCTTTACATGGGAAGCCCGCTGTTACGCGGGCTTTTTTTACGCTACACCTTTTACCTTCTCCACTGTTCGAAGGCCACCAAGGCCCAGCATTCCAAGCAGGATCGTACTCATTTCGGTGAAGTCGAATTCAGGCAGCGTAATTGGATGGCCGGCCATCGCCATAAGTACTACAGCAGAAGGCCCGACAACGAACTTGAAAGCGAATGCAGCGCCGCAGATCCAGCCTATTGCTGGCCTCCATCCCGCTACAAAGAGAGATGTGCTGGCAGCCTCAACCTTATTCACTTCCATCTGACCAGTTGCTAGTTTCAGGTCAGCATCGAGTTGTGCGAGCTCGCCGTTTTGCGCCATCTGCATCAGCTTCAGCTTAGCATCGTTGGCAGCAGCAGGATCTGGGAAAAACTTGTCAAGAATGTTTCCCAGTAATGGGATAAGGGTCGGCCACATCAGAATTCTCCTTCGCGCATAACTTTAGCAAGGCGCTGCGCACGCTGCCCAACTTGTACAGCCCATTTGCTGTTCAGTAGCTCAGCAGCAGCGGCATCAAAGCGGCCGGCTTGTGCATAGCTTAGGAAGTTCTTGAATCCGAGTAGGCGCGGAGCACCGAGATTGAAGCAAAGATTCGCCATGACGTTCTGCCGCGCATCGTTCAATGTCTTCCACCATGGGGCTACGCGGTCAAGCTCGCTTGCGGCAAGGGCAATGTCATTCTCAAGCATCAGCGTGATTTCGTCTTCGCTGAACGGTCGGTCTGTCAGGTTACGACCCACGCCACCTGTTACCTTACCAACGGTATCGGTATAGATTCGCGAGCGCTTGCCTTCATCTATGAGTAGCTGCGCCTTGAGTTTTTCGAAGTTCATTTCATTCTTCCTCTAGCAGGTCAACGCCCATATCGTGTGCTTTCTCTCGAAGCAATCGCCCACGGATCTTTTCATTTTCACTCTTGATCCAGTTAAGACGCGCTAGAACGAGGACGCCTATCAGGCCGGCGAATACCGCCAATGTCGAGCCTAAGCCGGTAATCCACTGCTGGAGTGCTGCTAACCCTGCCGCTGTGCTATATGCAGAAACAGCAGCAGTAGTTTTCGGGCTTTCTAGTACGCGCTCAACGGCGCTTTGAAATTCGCTTTGCCAGTTCATCATTTCGTTTTTTCCTTCGCGAAGTAAGAACGTCGACTAACAGCGCCGCGAACCAAATCACGCCAGTGAGAATAGTTAAACACATCGCCTCTGCCCATGAGTAATCTAATGGCAAACACATAATTAAGCCCCGCAATCATCAAGTTATAGATGGTTGGCGGGTACTCGGCCATATACAGCGCAAAACCTAGCGCATTTGCGACAATAGAGGCGATGCATAGGGCTTCCATGTCACGGCATAATTTACCACTCAAGTAGGCAGAGCAAAAATAGTACATTGCCCAGTCTACAGTTGCTGCGCTCCCGAAGTAGGCCATGTCCCAATATTCACCAGCCGGGCGTGCGCTGATAACTGATGCAAAGGCATAGCCCGTACTCAGCGAGAGACACCATAGCGACAATCGGTCGCGCAGCGTGTTCATTTCTTCGGCTTAGTGGCCGGTTTCTTCGGCTTCGGAGGTGGTTTAGTTGGGCCATCGCCGCCGGTTGCTTGGTTGATATACATGATGATTCCTTTTAAGTTAAAGTGATGCAAGTTTACACGAATTATTTTACATACTGTGCTGCTTGTTGATTGTGGAGTGATTCTGCATAAGCATCTGCCTGATCCGGTGTTTTGAATATACCCAAATGTCGTCCAGTTTTGCGATATTGCTCAATAGCTTCCCTATCAGACATTATTCGACCATCGTCACTGACTGTCGGAATTAGAACCTCACCACGATCAGTACCTATGGACATTGAACGTACAGTGCTAATCGATCCATCTTTGTTTTTAACTGTTGGACGATTGTTAAGATTGATATTTCCTTTTTCGATAAGACCATCGTCCTTATTTTTGCCTGGAATATTGAAGATATTGGGTGAAATGTTATAAGGCATGGGTGTACGGGGTATTGCGTTTGCAGGCAATACTGGAGCAATCGGTGCATTAATAGCTGCAATGGGAGCGCTGCGGTACATCAATTGCTGATACTCCGGACTTTGCAACAACTGCTCAAGCTGACTCGGAGCTGATGGCTGAAGACGATTCTGTACAAAGTTGGACAATGTAGCGGCCCTAGCTGCTGGGCGAGCAACAACACCAGCCATCAATGCAGGATTTGCCGTAATGGCGCTAGCAGTGCCAAGAGCGCCAAAGTCCAGAGGGCTAATGCCTGGCAAGCTACCCATGCGCTCAACTGTCTGCGCCGCCTTGGGGAATGCATTGGCAAACTCAGCGATAGTTTTCAGTTCACCGGATAGCGGCCGCCCTTTCTTCAAGGCTTGCGCAAGTTTGGCGGCATCAACATTCCCGGTCGCAGGGTTAAGCGCTTTCTCAATGTCGTACGTCTTCGCCAGCGTCTGCCGTGCGGCGCGATATGCGTCGAGCGTGGTCGTGTCGCCTACTTGAGTCAGGTTACGGTCGATCAAGTCTTCCAGAGCGCTAGCAATGCCGTTCTGTGCCTTACCTAGCGCTCGCTTAGCAGGATCCATAGCTGCCTTGTTCACGCCGGCATCTGCACGGAACTGCTTAATCGCTTCGATGGTAGGCTGAGCATCGAACTGCGGGCGAGATTTCAGGCCCTCAACGAGTTTATCGACTTCATTGTTGATAAGCTCAGGGAAGTTGTTGCGCATCGCCGTGCTGTTCGCTCCAGCCTTATCCAGCGCCGTCAAGAACGTTTGGTCTGCCTGGAATGGAGCGGATTGGCCGAGAACGTCATAGGCAGCATTCGCTTGCTGACGAACTTGTTGCAGGCCGGCCGGCGTCAGATCGGCAGCGCCAATCGCATTACGCGCTAGCTCGTTGCTGATGACTTGATTCTTCGCACTTGCATTCTGCGCAGTGGTGATCTTCCCTGAGAAGCCCTCAAGAGCGCGATTTACCAATGATGGCTTGGCTTGTGTAGGCGGGATCACATATCCAGCAGCGCGAGCCTTGGCAATCTGATCCAGCGTGTTTTGTGGAGGCGTCACTCCAGATAGAGTGCGGCCAATGCTGCTACCTACCTTGCCAGCAGCCATCAACGTAGGAGGTAAGGCCGCACCGATCATTGCGCCAGTGCCGGCATCTTCTGGGTTGACAAGTCCAGCAGCAGCACCGCCAGTAATCGCGCCACCAAGCGAGCGAGTGCCAAGATTAGCCAATGTCCCAGCGATACCAGGAGCTTGTGTGCCTGCGCGCATGCCGCTAGTTGCCAGAGCCTCTACAATGCCAGGCGCTAGCCCGACACCACGTGCGCCTGCTGCCAAGGTACTGCCAACGCCGGCAGTTCCTGCGATTTCACCGCCGATCTTGCCGAGACGATAGCCTGCCGAAGTCGGATCAGCGCCAAGTTGCGATAAGCCGGCGTCAATCTTTTGGCGGCGATCACGGTTAGATTGCAGGCTCATGCCTTTACCAGAAAGCGCATCAGATGCCACATCAAACGGAGCAATCAGCGTTGAGCCAATCGAGCCAGCACCACGCACAGCGCCAGCAGCAGCATTCGGCAAGAACATAGCCAAGTCACGGCCTGCCGATTGACCTTCATTCTTGGCTGCGCCCGCACGGTCAGCCGCTACCTTTGCCTGATATTGCGCCGCTTCGTCCGCATATGGATCGGCAGCTTGAGTTGGTGTCTTAGCCATTTTGAAAGAACGCTGCGCATATACCAGTACTTCGTCTTGACTGGCATCATCAGGGGCGTTGACTTTGTATTTCTGCCCATCAGGCGCGGTTATTTGGTAGGTTGCCATTTCAATTCACTTTCTCGATGCCCCAAGCGCCCTTGCCTGGTTTATTGGAAAGAACATCAGCCGCCAATGGAGCGCCAGCGCCAGCCCGAACCTTGAGCGATTCGATATACAGCGGGATCGAGTCCATCTTCTGTTTGATAACGGCATTGCTGTCGCCAATCTGCGGTGTCAGTTCGCGCTGCTTCTGCAATGCTTCGTCCTTGTTGACGCCAGCACCAGTAGCTGCACGAAGCAACGCTTCACCAAGCGATGAAGACCCCTGCAGGAACTTTTGCCGCTCTTCACCGCGCATCAGATTTGCACCACCTGACACGCCGGGGATGGCACCGATAATATCGTTTATGCCAGGCTTCGCTGCGCTAGGGTTTGCTGCCGTTGCCGCCTTCATGTTGGCGAAAGCATTCTCTGCCTGAACCAGCCAGCCAGTCGCCTTGCCCTGATCTTCGGTGAGCTTGGGTCCACGCGTAGGGAGCCCTGCCAAGGGCGTCAATGTGCCATTTGGAGCCGCAGCGGTAGGGCGCGATATGAAGCCGCCAGCCTCTTGATTGAAGGTAGGAGCTAGCAGAGTATCGAGGGCATTCTGCCGGCTAATATTCTGTCCACGAATCGTTGCCGCTACCTGTGCTACAGAATCAGGAGATTGGGTGTTTTTCAGACTGCGAACTGTTGCACCAGTATATGGATTAGCCAGTTCTGTTGCGCCGCCAGTATTGATTTTTTCCAGTTTCTCAGCCACCTCCAATGGCACAGGCGAGCCGCTTGTACCATCTTCAAAATATGGTGCGTATAATACTTTTCCTTCTCGCTGTACTTTCTGCCATTCTTTTACCTTCGGCTGGAACTTGAGCGCAGCAGCCTCTTGGGCATCAGCTTCAGCACTGAACCCTGCATTACGCAACTGCTGGGCCATCGCAAGCCGTTGTTGGTAGATTCCGCCATTTTGCGCACCTGAGTTTTGCATTGGCGATGGCTGAAGCGAGTTCAACAGATCGGAATTTGACTGCGTTGGGGCAAGGTTATTACCCATTTCTGGCGGCGTTTGAATTGCATTTTGGATTCCGCCAGAACCTTGCTTCATATAGAACTGACGCAATTGTTCTGCGCGGTCACGTGCGGCTGTCTGATTCGCTAGATCACTCTTTGCATCGGCGATCTTCAATCCGGTTAGCTGCGCAATCTGTGCAGCTTGGTCCTCTTCCATCTTGCGCTTCTTCTGCGCATCAATGGACTGCTGATACGCGCCAAGGCCACCGCCGAGGATCTGACCGAAGCTCGTAGGCGTGCGCGATGGCCCCGACTGTTGCAGGATTTGCGCGGCAGCAGCCAGAAGGCCCTGATTCTGCTCCGGGCTCAGGTTGGTCAGGCTATCAAAAATACCCATGGTTCTCTCCTTTACGACGTGAACCAATCGTTATTGGCGTAGTCCTGATTGGTGCCGATGCTGCCACCGCCGCTATTGCTGCTCTTGAACTGGTTGTACAGCCCCAAGCCAGCCGACGCGCCGCCCACTAGGTTGCCAAACGTGTTCGAGTACATCGGAGAACTGCTATTGGAACTTCCACCGTAGCCAGCCAGGCCACCAAGCGCACCAGTCCCTTGCAACAGCTTGTTCCAGTCGGCGTTCTGCGCGTTCGTGCCATATGCCGCTGCTTGGCCCAGCAGACCCGAACTCAGGCCAACGCCAGCGATATTGCGTGCATCATTCTGCCCGATGGTGCTCAGTTGCGATTGCAGGTTGGCGAGGTTGACACCTTGGCGCAGGCCGGCGTTCGTCGTCTCAGCGTTCTGGAAGGCGTTTTGATTGGCGAGGCGCGCTTGCAGGTCTTGTCCCGACAAGCCTTGCAGCGCCGACAACGAGCGATTCTGTCCGGATTCGTAGGCATTGGCCCGCGCTCCAGTGTTCGCCACCGCATCCGCTGCACTGTATTGCCCCAGCGCGTTCTGCTGTGCGCGGCCGAAGTCACCCAGTGCCTTACCTTCAGCGATACCTTGGCGCGAGCCACCGAAGCCGCCAGCAGCGATTGCACCGCTACGGATACCTGGCAGGACATTCTCTTGCAGATTGCGCGTGGAATCTTGCTGGAGCTGGTTGAATGCTTGGCGCGACTGGTTCGACCCAGCAGCAAGCGCCTGATTCAGGTAAGGGTTGTTGCCTGGGTCGCCATCAATGAAGCGCTTGTAGCCCTGCGACAGATCGATGTTCGCCGAGCCGCTTTGGCTTGGCAGCCCCAACAGGCTAACATTCACTCCTTGCGTGTTGGCTGCTTGCGGTGCAGCATTGACGCTCTCTTGCAGCCGCTGGGCGTTCTGCTGGCTGCGATTGAATGTGTCAGCTCCCCAGTTACCCAAGTAGCTGTCGATGCCCTGTCCAAAGTTCTTCAGGCCGCCGCTTTGCCCCTGCTGCGCTTGTGCAGCCACCGACTGCGCAAGACCACTAGGATTGGCACTCGTACCATACAAGAGCGCTTGCAACGTTGGGTCAATTTGCTGCTGTGTACTTTGCTGGGATGACCCACCCTTACCGCTCTTGGCCGCGCCATATACTGCGGCTCCCGCTCCAATCCATGCTGCTGGCATAATTATTCCCCTTGCAATTGTTTATCAAGCGTCCAGCCTTCTGGACTCCATGGGCATCGGTCGCCGCGATCACTATGAATACATACAATCATGACGATGTGGTCTGTATCACCTTCATTGATAACGCCATGCATAGTGTCGTTCTTGAAGTAATGCACATCGCCAGCTTTCTGCACCATGCGCTCATCGTCATAGTAAAACGCAGCTTGCGGATTACTTTGCAGGCATATATTGTATTTATCATAAAACTCAGGGTGCCAGCCATTATCAACATGCGGATAAATTTGCTTGCCAGGAGCAAGACGGTAGATAAATACCGCGCCAAGCATTTCACCATTTACCCGGGCCATCAGGTCAAAGCAGAACGGCTTTACCGATGGGAGCATATCAACGCTCTGAAACCATACAGGGGTATGCTCGTCGCTGTAATTAAGCCAGTTTCCTGATTCAAGGTGCGGTCGCTCATCGCGGGAGCGCAATACGATATCGCTGGTTTCATGATGAGGTCCGAATTTCGAGAGGCGCATGGGATTCTTATCCCAAAGATACGCATTGCGCTGCAACTCCAATAGGAGCGGCATGACATCAAGGCCGGCAGCGATTTGAAGAAAATTCTTCATTGCGTCAAACTTTCGTCAATTTTCTCTGGATCAGTTTCATCGGTAACATGCGTACAGAACCACACAGAATCCTCAATCGCGGTGATAACGTGCTGCTTGCCAGCTTCTACCATCAGGTAAGCCGGCGCACGGTGCTCGGTCACTATACCGTCTATATTGAGCAATACATGTCCTTTCGCCAACTGGCTATGATGGTCAAAATCATGAACATGTTTCCCGACGTTTTCACCTGCTCGGATTACCATGCGCTTCGTGTAAAGGCCATCACAGAAAAAGTGAGTGACTTGCAATGCAGCTTCAATTTGTTTTTTATCGGTAATCATCAGAATGCCTTCCATATCGAGCCATCGAACCAAACAGGCTTGCTTACGCCAGGTCCGACTGGTGCCCAGGTTGTACCGCTGCAAATGCGTATATCACCAGTGCGCGGCTTTGGAGGGGCGACCGTCGTGATATCCAGATGCCCAGCAGCCAGCGCGTTGAAAGCCGCAGCTTGTTTGATTTCCTGATCGCGCAAATAGCGGCGCAGGTCATCCATGTTCTGAATCGTCGTCGGATCACCCGGCTCATAAATCACGCTGCTTATCGATGGATCGCGCATCAGTACATTCCCGCAGTTTCAATTTCAATATCAAATGAATCAAGCCGCCATTGATAGGCTGAGCCTGACTCAAATCGTACAGCAATATATCGTCCCGTAACGAAACAATCTACTTTCAGATCCTCGCCTATGGTATAGGTCATCGTTTCGTAGACCGGATCGCTATATGCATCCTCGCTTGCTCCAACTTTAATGGTGATCGTCTCGCCCACATTGCCCATGACACGCGGGCGAATTCCCTTGACCAGCTTCAGCGACTCATCCTCGCCATATGCCAGGCCGCGCCGCTCGACATACGAGGCCGGAGCCACGCCGTCAAATGTTGCCGTTGCATCTAGCAGGAACAAATCGTTGTCGTTAGACGCCATCAGGACGCGGGTGGTATTAGGCGTGAAGCCTGGCCCATTCCACAGCGTCAAGTCGGAGTTCCATGGGTCGCCGTCAGCATCCCAGCTATCAGACAGTGAGGCATCAACGGTGCCATAATTCGCATGATTCAGGTTCGGCAAGGTGCGATACGTCACCGTTTTATCGCGATAATTCCAGACCAGCGCCTTGTTGCATACCGTGTTGCCGATAGTTGGGTAGCAGACAAATACCTCGTTCAGGTACGGGTTCTTAAATACGAAACACTTATCGATAGCTTGCTGATCAATCTCCTGGAACAGAGCCAAGCGCGCAACCTCATCCAAAATAGGCGTGGCGGTCTGCCCATCATGCACAATGGCATCCGACCCGGTAAGCACAAAATGGATGCCGTCCAGCTCAACGATGCAATTTCGGTTCAGTGCGCCAGAGATACCCAGCACCTTTTGAAACGCCATGACATACGTGCCACCAACGTAAGACATGCGCCATACGCTATCTTCCTTGTAGACCATGAAGAAGTCGCGCAATTGCAGACCATCGATGATGCGGCCGTTGCTCTCGGCTAGATCCTGTTCGCCAGCGTCCTGCGTGGCATCTGTTGGGTCCCATGTGATCGGCACAGCGCCAGGATCTGCCGGCGCAGACCATTTCACCATATAGGGGTAGTTCTGCCCGCCTTTGGTGACATTGAGTGCAACTAGGAAGTTCTTGAACGTGCGCATGGCCTTGCAATACGTGTTCGCCGGCCAGTTATCCAGCGTCACCATGCGATTGGCAATGTTCAGGTTCCAGCGCTGCGGTGGGTCAATCTCATTGCCGGCATTGAAGATCGGGATACCGGACAGAAGCGTGCTTGTCCATTGGTTAGCGACGCCGGTATAGTTCACATCGTTGCCGGTTGTCTGTCGCGTCAGGTTGGTATGTACAGCACTACCGCCCGATACCGTGACAGCGTAAATCTTCTGCGCACCGGCATAGAGCCAATAGCGTTGATTGACTACATTGAGCGGCAGCACATGCTGCGGAATGACAGCAGGCGTGCCATATGCTGCACCATGGCCCAGGAACTGCTGTGCGAACCCATTGCGGAAGCGCACGTTAAGCGCGTCAGTCCAGACATTTGGCGGCAGATCATGCACCGACAAGTCTTTGACGACGCCAGCCGCGCCCGCATTGGGGAAGCGCACAATACTCATTCCTGAAGCTCCGGTGGTGGCTCTGGATGCTGGAAGATGCCGATGCCAGTATCAGGATCGGTGGACAACCAGATATCGCCAATACCATAGCCGTTATGTGTCCAACACAGATGAAGGCCATAGTTCGGCTCGAGCGACGAAGCCAGAATGGTGTTGATGACCATTTTTGGCTCTACGGTGTCATCGATTACTGCTGCTGTAGGCATGCCGATCCCCTTAGATAATTTGATAAACGCGGAAATAACCGTCGCCACCATTGCCGCCAGCAGCCGCAGGAACGCCAGTTGTGCGCCCGCTACCACCACCACCACCAGAACCAGCCGTGCCATTACCACCAGCGCCGCCAGCAGTATTGCCGCCAGCAGTACCGCCACCACCGCCACCACTTGCGCCGCCAGGATTACCAAATGCTTTGCGGATGAACGACAGCATTGCGACCAACTTCGCGCCGCCAGCAAATGGGATAAACGGCGCGGTTCCATCTGCTCCAGAAGTCCCGCTTGCAAGGCCGCCAGCGCTGCCAGGAGCGGATTGCAGACCGCTAAAGCTAGTTGATCCACTAGCACCACCAGCGCCAGTACCAGCACCGCTACCGCCGCCAGTATTTTGTCCAGTGGTAGATGAGGCGGAAACTACGCCAGCGCCACTACCACCAGTAGCACCGGATAGACCGCCAACCGCAATAACTGCGTTAAATATAGGGCTGAATGTTGGATTAATACCACCGCCACCGCCGACTCCACCTGATGTACCACCGCTACCACCTGGGACCGTTACAAGCGATCCAAAAGTAGATATCCCACCATTCACGCCGTTTGTGTTACCTACACCACCACTACCGCCACTACCAGGTGTGACAAGAACAGTATCGGGAAGCATATCCGCTGGTACGAAACCGGAAAAATTCGCGCTGCCACCACCTCCACCGCCGCCCGTAGCAGAAGTACTACCACCACCGCCACCACCACCGCCAGCCGTGCCTTCGATGTAGATGAACTTGGCGTTCGGATCTTTGCGCCATACGGTAATCGCCGTGATGATGTCAACGCGGCCCAGCACCAATGCGGGCTGAGTTTCGCCTACAAAGATGCCGTTGTTCATGCCGTGTCTCCACCGTTCACGATGGCGTTGAAGCCTTCTGCGTTGTGCGTAGCCACGCGCAGGGACCATCCAGCAGGTAGCAGCATAGGCAGGTATGCGGTGTCCTGGCCTTGCGTCGAAGCCATGCTGTTGGCGAAGACTTTCTGCGTAGCAGATGGGGTAGGTACCGCCGTCACATCAACTTCGCGCCACAGTTGCGAATCAGGCGTGGCCGGTGTGGTCGAGTAGCCGCCGAGGTCGCTCGTGAGCGCATTGTTCTGCGGCGTACTGCCCATCGTGTAGGTGAACGTCGTAGGTGAAACGACGGTAATCGCCACGTCAACCACGTTGTATTCGTCCGGCAGCACGTTCTGCACCGTCACCTTGTCGCCAGTCTTGCGGCCATGCGCTTGAGAGGTCGTTACTGTCGCGGTGGTAGTCGCGAACGTGATAGACGAAATCACCTCGCCAGGTGTTCCCTTGGTAATGAACAGCCGCAGCATGCCGGCCGTGGTGACGCCTGACGCCTCCAATACAACGCGATCGATGCGACTAACAGCGCGCTTGGTTGGCGTCGCCGTGAAGGCCACAGCAAGCGCGCCTGTACCATCGCGGCCGGTATTGGCGGTGTTGAAGCTAACCTTGCCCACGCGGGCATTGGTTGTGTATTGTGCTTGGGTGCTCATCAGATAATCCCCTGTGCTTGAATGAGAAAGTCCGGCACCACAGCCGTGGTGTAGGAGAAGACGCCGTTAGACGCCACGAAGAAAAACGGTCCTTCGCCAACTGGCGGTGTCGGCAGCGTCGTACCGAGCGCAAGCTGATCGACATAGTTCTTGGTGATAGCGACCAGGCGGAACTGCGTGCCATCATCGACCATGACGACATACTGACCAGCGACCAGATCGCCGATTTGCAGGTTGTTGCCATCCACTGCCTTGATGTTACGCAGGCCCAACGCGGATACGTTCATCGTCGGCGTAGTCGTCGTATTGGTCGCTAGTGGTCGCCATACCACCATCGTGTTCACGGTATAGGCAGGCAATGGCTCAGCCGGTGCTAGCACGTAGGCATTGACTGCGCCAACATCTTGACCGCCCAGCAGCACGCTACCAGTGAAGCCGGGGAAGCAGTTTCGCAGCGCTTCCTTGATCAGCCGCAGATGGTCATCACCTTGGCTCTTTGGGTCAGTGCCAGGCGGATTTGCCGCATTCAAGTCGGCGATGTACAGTCCAGTTTCGAGTCCCATGATTCGCCTATTTGGTCCGTTTAATCGTGAAGCCGGCAGGCGTGCGGCCACCCGGCAAGTCTTTGTAGATGGTATCGACCTCAAAGCGGCGACCGCTGGAGCGCGAATATTCCTGCGCACGCTGATACTCGGCGCGCTGCTCAGGCTCCCAGCGCTTGCCAGTGGTCAGCGGAAGCACATCGCCTACTTGCATTGCCTCTAAATCGATCATCATACGCTCCTGACATCAGAACGAACCGTTAATGGACCAGCTTTGGACCAGTCTAGAATGTTAACAGATTCCATTGCTTCCAGAAAATCATTGTTGAAACTAGATTGAGTATCCTTGTCTCGCGCAAACTTCGCGGCCTCAACAAGCGATCCCCACAGATAAATATTCGGCCAGGTGGTCAGCAGCGTGTTGGTTGGCGCATCGTCGCTTAGCGCAGGGATAGACGCCTCATAGAAGCATTTGACCGTGTAGACAGCATCTGGCGTTGGGCCGAAGTAAATCCGCCCAGCGAGGATCGAATACTTTTGCGGCGTGCCAACGCTACCCACGTAATACTTGCTGTTAAGCTGCTCAAGCGTCACATAATCAATCGATGGCGTAACGTTGGGAATCGACAGCGAGAATGCGTTAAGCAGATCGCTTGGCAAATCAGCATACTGCTGACCAGACACCGTCGTGATCGTACCTGCCGAGTTCTGGAAGTCAGCATTGAGCATGGTGGTGATGCGCTTCTCCGCCAACATGATGAAGTCGGGAATATCACCGGTCAGATTGGTGCGATGCATCCAGCGCGCCACTGCTGCCTGCAACTCTGCGTACGTGCCGATTGCCATCAGAAGTTCCCCTTCCAGATGCGGAAATCACTGTTTTTTGGATCCAATGTAACCCGCTTGATATGGATCGGATTCTGCATAAATTCCGAAAACGTGATACCAATATCATTGCAATACTTTTCCACAATTACTAATGGAAGCTTTGCCGCATGCTTAACATCAGTCGTGCCGAACATGCCGGCGTTGTGCTGTGCCTTGGCGTACTCTGCGATAGGCGTGCAATCTTGCGTGCGCAGGATGCCGGATACCTCGCCAGTGTCGATATACCGGGTCGATACCTCATGCTTGGAGGCGCGGTGCTTCTGGATTGCTACGAGTGCTGGGTTCATATTATTTTCCTTGGCTATCACAGCGACAGAATGAAAGTAGCCATCAATGCAGTATCAATTTGGTAGCCGCTTGCATTCGGATGCAAAGTGTCATACATCCAACCATTGGCTACTGCATTTGCATAGGTTCCGATGCGAGCATAAGTGTCAAACACACGCAAGCTACGCGAAGTAGCAACATCGCGAGCGGCCTGTACATACGAGTCTTGCTGAGCTTGTGATGCCACAGCAGGATCAAATGGGAAATGTGTTGCAATCGCGACGTTAGTTCCGCCAGCAATCAGCGCATCTACCAGTGTGGTCAAGTTGGTGCTGAAAGCGGCCAGGCCGCTATTGGTGCGCGCATCGTTGGTTCCTACGCGAAGAACAACCAAATCCAATTGCATCGCCAGCAGTGAAGGGAATGGATCAAATCCATTTACATTGGCAATCCAATCTGCCACCCTGCCGCCAGACCAGCCAATGCCGAACAATCGCACAGACTTCGTGGTGCTGTCGTAAGCATCGATCCCACTGATGAAAGAGTTACCCGAGTTGATCGCGAAATATAGCGGGTCAGTCGAACCTAGCACAGTGCTGTACGTGTACTTTAGGGTTGCGGAAGGAGTTCCAGCGCCATTAAACGTACCCTGCACAGAACCAACGCGATTGACCTTTGTACTGCCAAGACCTGCGTTCCTTGCATAGTAGATATCAAACGTATCTACTGGGTCTTCAGCTAGGAACCCTAGGCGGTTAGCATTGAGCGAGTTGGCCAGCATCGAACCACCAGCGCAGCGCGTGGTTTGCGCCGTGTAGCCAGTACCATCTGGTGCCGATAGGCGGGAATCAACTGTATGCGCCGCAATGCCATTGGTCACGAAGAAGCTTTGATCGCCGATATAGCTGGTGGACAACACTGGGCGCGATTGGGTTGCTCGCAGGGCCGCCTTGAGGCCTACAACCACAGCGCCTGAGCGGTTTGGAGTCGCACCAGTAGAGCCGAAACCAGCAACAGTTGAATCGCCCATGACTGCAAATCGAGCGTAACCAGTTCCACCAGATACGGCTGCAAGCTGAGCGCGAGTCTTGGTATAGCTAGGATCTGGTGGTGTGGTTACACTTTGATATGCATTTGCAACTTTAAGCATGCCATTAGCCGACACATATCCGCCAATTTTCTTAACCATTACCGTGGCATCAACATACCCACCGGCTTTTTTAATTTTAACTGGCATAGTAGTTCTCGATCAGTAGAAGTACAGCGTACCTATTGGCCGGCCGTCTGCGTTGGCCGGCGCAGTACCAGTCAGATTGATGATCACCAGCGGCGCTACAATGCCGCCGTAGTTGGACGATGGCGCGCTTTCAACACTGATTTCCACAGTTGTAACGCCATCCGAAACGTTTACCTGGCGCAGCTTAATCGTGTCAACAGCCAGATCGCAGTTGATCGTCGGGCCAGTACCTCGGGGGATCAGTACCCAAGGGCCAGCATTCAACTGGTATTCGACCGAGCCGGCAGCACTGGTGTTGAAGATAGTTGCTGTAGTGCTCGACAGAGTGTAGGCGAAGGTCTGACCAGCGCCTTGCGGAGCGGAGTTGACCGTAACCTTGTTGGCTGTCGTGTCAACTACCGAGTTTTGGCTAATATTCTTTGGCATGATGGTTCCTTAAGGGCAAATTGCGGTCAAATGAACCACTGTGGCGCTCGCGGGAGCAACGCCAAGCACATGGATGCTCAACACAACCACATCGGTTACCTGCGTGATCTTGATGCTGGCGCTGGTATTCGTCGGCGCTGCGGTGATGACGGTGTTGTAGGTCACGCTGGCGCTTCCCTCTGGCGTCATTTGGATGACTGGCACAGTGCCAGCAGGGCAGGCAGTCGGATAGGTCCACGTGTATGTGCCATCGCTCGCCGTGGTAATGCGCGCGCGGTTGACGATCGGCGAGACGCCAGCCGCCCCTGTAGCTCCGGTTGCTCCGGTTGCTCCGGTTGGACCAGTAGCGCCAGTCAGGCCAATTGGCCCTTGCGCACCAGTAGCCCCAGTAGCACCCTGGATACCTTGCGCACCTTGCGGCCCTGCCACACCCTGCGGGCCTTGAGGACCTGGCGAGCCAGATGCAGTAAGTACACCGCTACCCAGCGATAGGCCTGAACCAAGCAGATAGCAGCCAGGCTGAACACTTGCGCCGTCGAGTGAGAACAAACAGCTTACGCCACCGGCTGGGAATGGAATGAAACGGTCAATGTATGCCGTATCAGTGATATTGCGTTGGCGTACCGTAACGTCGGTTGGGTCTGCATATGCGAAGCAGGACGCCAGAGCCAAGATAGCGAAAAGAGCTTTTTTCATGACATGCGCGTCCATGTGTTGGCGGCTACCTTCTGGAAGCCGATGTTATCGCCTAAAACAGCCGAGACTGGAGCGCCTAGAATTGTGGTCGCGCCATTGATGGTCAATGCAGTGATCGATTTAAGAAACGCGATACGCTCAACTTGACCAATCGTGCTATTTGCATCTGCGGGTAATGTGATACTCAGTGTTGCAAGCGTGCCAGCAGGATTGACGACAGTTAAGCCGGTCAAGCCTGTATTGGTTACCGTTACCGTGCCACCCGTACTCGGCGGCGCAGGCGTGGCCGCTTGCATCACGTCAGATTTAGAAATACCGCCTGCTCGGTAGCTCATGTTAAATCCCCTCGCCGTCAGTAAACTCAATCGCTGCCGTGCCGGTGTCACAGATAGCGGTGACGAATGTCGCATCGCCTTTGGTGAAGACTTCGACGGAATTCGGCAGTACGTTCATATCCGTTGCCGTGGCTGCTACAGCCGCACCAGCAGGACCGCTGAACTTGATGCGGCAGGCGTTAGGACCGGCGTTGTACACGCGCACGGCGTTGCTGAACTGGTCTAGTGCAGCAGACAAGCTAGCTGCTCCGGCTGCTATCTTGACCGTGGCCTTGCCTGCTGTGTGAAATGCTTTGATACGCATGGCTATCTCCAAAAACAGCCCCGAAGGGCTGCTGGTTTAGGTCGTGTAGTAGTGAACGTTGACGGTAGCAACAAGGCCAGCCGTGGTTGCGCTGCCGGTGATGGTCAGGAACTGCGAGAGGCTCATCTTTTGGACAGATTTGCCATTCGTGCCCTTGTCATCCATGTTCGTCACAACCTTCTCCGTTCCGCCAATCGCATACGTGTCGATCAGGTTGGCCGAAGAGGTCGTACCATTCGCAGCCGTACCGACGCTGATGTTCGCAGCGCCAGTAGACTTCGTGATGACATCGATTTCCACGCGGTCGATGATGATCGGGACGTTTTCAGGATTCGCCCATGCCAGGATCGCGCCACCAGTGGTCGCTACAACGCCGACGATAGGCAGTTGCTTGATGATGAGGGCGCGGTGCGTGCCGCCAGCTTCCATGACCTTGGACGAGGTAACGTCGTCGTACAGAGCAAAGCCGCCGCCCTGCGTTTGTCGTGCATTGGTACCCATAATTTTCTCCAGTTGAGGAAGGGGCCGAAGCCCCGACCGGGTTGATTACAGGATATCCAGTACAGCGCCGGATGCTTTCGGCTGGCCGCAACGCAGCGTGTATTCCACGATGAGCTGCTTTTTCAGGCTGTCGCCGGTCTTCGCCAGATCCTGGCTGAAGAATGGGCGCAGGTAGTCAACCGACCACATATCCGATTGCAGTACCCACACGTCGCGAGCGCGCTGGAAGCGGTTCGGCACGGCCTTGATGCTGCCGAAGTCCGACACGTACACGTCAATCGACGCATACAGCTTCTTGTCTTCGCTCTCGTCCATACGAGTGGCGTTACCGGTGAAGGTCGAGAAGGTCTGCTTTGCCAGCGGGCCCATCATGATCGTGTCAGGCATACCGCCAGCGGTGAACACCTTTTGCAGCACGTCTTTCAGGCGAGCCTCGGTGAACAGCGCTTGCGTACCATCGGTCTGCGCCACGTTGGTGACGTAGTTTGGTGCAACGTAGCCGACGCCTGCGTTCACGTTGTCGCCAGCCCAGCCGACCAGGCCGCGCAGTTGACGAGGGGCGGTCGCAGTGACGTTGTTCTGCGTCAGGGCGAACTCCATGTCGCGCTTCAGTTCCAGCGCTTTCATTGCCATCTGGTAGCCCATTTCCGACTTGCGGCCGGCGCTGATGGTTGCCTCTTGGGTGCCGGACACGATCACGGTTTTGGTCGAGATTTGCGTGCGGTTGCCCAGGCGAACAGTCGGCGTCACAGCCACGGCGGCGGCATCGTCACCTTCAGCCTGTGCATTCGCGCCGAATGCTGCCAGGTCTTGGGTTTGCCATTCGTGCAGCGTGTTCGTTGCCTTGCCTTTGCCGATCATCGACATGAAAGGCACGTCAGTTGGGCTGATGCGATAGATGATGTCGCTCAGGTCTTCGCGGTTACCAATCGCGGCAGTAGATAAGAAGGTATTTGCTGGTGCGGCCATTTTTAGCTCCTAGCGCCTCTCGGCGTATGAAATTTGGTTACATGAATGAGGCGAAGGCCGCCGCAGCATCGCTGAGCTTGCCACCACCTTTAGATAGCTTGTTGAGAGCTGCTTGGCGTGCCTCTGCTGCGCCGTTGCGCTGCGCTGGCGTGCCACTACGCTCAACCTTGGCGGGCGCTGCTGCAACCTGTTTGGTCGCTTTGGCAGCACGCTCCATCAAGCCGTCGTACATCATTGCCTTGCGGGCCAGGATTACTAGGCGATGGTCGTTCATTTCGCCCAGCTCTTGGCCGGTGAATTCTTGAGTGTTCAGATACGCTTGAATCTTCAGCGCCTCATCCTTCGCCTTAGCGGGGTCTTTCCAGTCCGGCAGCTTGTCAAGCAGTGCTTGGTGCTGGGATTGTCGGAATTGAGCCTGCTTCTCGGCTTGTTCAGCCTGATATTCTTGCTGCAACTGTTGCAACTCCCCGCTCGCCTTGGCTAGTTCCGCTTGTCCTTTTTTGAGGGTGCGTTCCAGCAAGCCATATTGAATCGGGTCTGTCTGCCACAGTTCATCTGTCAACTGCGCTTCGATGTGCTGAAGCGTTCCTTGCGTCTGCACGGTGTACGTGTGCAGCTTGTTCGCCAACTCTTCGCGCTTAGCGTAGGCTTCCTGCTTTGCCGTCTGTGCAGCGCGCTTCTCTTCGGCCGTTTCCATGGTCTTCTGCGTGTAGTCCTTCTGACGCATCGAACCCTTCACAGCCTCGGCCAATTCCGCTTTGGTCATCTGGACCGGCTTGCCATCAACTTCGATGGTGACGGTTTCAGGTTCCGCAGCGGCCTCGCCGTCCTGCTCTTCGCCATCTTCTGGCGGATCCTTTGGTGCATCGCCGGCGGCTTCTTCAGCAGCCAGGCGTTCAGCAGCAGCTTCCTGCGTTTCGACTTCTGGCTGATCGCCACCGTACAGCGTCTCGAATGCGTCCGATGCGCTGCCCATATCCAAACTGCCGGTATCTGCTGCTTCACTCATTTCTTGCTCCTTGTGGATGCCTTGCGGCTTGTCCAGTGGGTTGAATTACAATTTAATTACGTCGCCAGTCGTCAGCTGATAAGCAGCATCGCCAGTCAGCACTGCAACGTTGCTACCGTTTGGCATCTGGATCAGTTCGGCGGCCGGCGCTGGATGCCAGCAACGCGACACTTGCGCATTGGATGCGACCACGGCAGCCATCAGGCCAGCCCAATCACACGCTTTGCTTTCTGCGCCAGCGTCTCTTGGTGCGCCAGATCCAACTTCGCCATCGTTCCCGTCTCCAAGCTCGTTTGCAGGTTCGCTTTCAACTTGTCCGCCAGTTTCAGTAACTGGTACAACTTTTCGCGGCCGTCCAGGTCGCGCACCGGTGAGTTTGTCCATTGCTCGATAATCTCCGTCTTGATATCCGTGAAAGCCTGCTCAAAGGCTTCGTTTTCCAGTACCTCGCGTGCGCGGTCGCCGTTATAGATGCGCTGTTCAATTGTCGCCATCTTGTTCTCCATGCATTGCTGCCGTCTGCGCTGCGGAATCGGCAGCAATCAGCGACTTGCTAACCTCTTTGTGTGCGGCAATCTCAGCCACGGCAATCTTGGTCAGGTTGTCCTGATCAATCTTGTACTTGTCGAGTTCGCGCTGTGCAGCAGCATCGGCAAGCTTCGCCATTTCTCGTTCGTGCTCGTATTGCTCACGAAGAGCGGTAAGTTGCGCTTCGTTCTGCGCCTCCAATTCCTTTTGGTTTGCTTCAGCCTGCTGCTTGTTCAGATCAATCTGCATCCTCGCTCTAGACTCTACCTCTATCTTGAACTGTTCCATTTCAGCATTATGCTGACGTTCAGCCGCTGATTCTTGTGCCTTCTTATCCACGAGCTGCGCGTCACTCTGTGCCTTGATCTGCGCCACTTGCACCGAATCAGGGACAGGCGGCGGGCCTTTAGGCGGCTGTTTGGCTGGATCGCTGAAGAACTCGTCGGCATTCTTGAAGCCAAGCGCTTCGGTCAACTTCTTGTCAAGCGCATAGATGTTCTCAGGAGTCGCGGTTCCAATCTGCAAGCCTTCACCCTGCTTAGCGGAGAGCGCCATCAGGTGATTGATGAGCTGATCCTTGTTGCCAGTACCAAGGCCGACGTTAATCGACAGATCGAACTGATTCGTCCACTCACGCGGATCGACATCGACCCAATCGCCGCCTGCAACCTTGATCATTTCCGACTTGTTCTGATACTTCGTCACCAGCTTGAGGATCATCAGGCCAAGCTCTTTGAAGCCAGTCTCAGCCATGTAGCGGCTGATTGTCTCGACGCGGGAATCGGCGCGGTTGGTGATGATGTTCGACTGCGTGGCAGTCTGCTGGAGCTGCATACCATTGCCGCCCTGGCTCTGGCGTCCCCAACCTGTAGATTCCTCTGCCTCATTTTCAAAGTATTCAATGAGCGACATCGAACCAGCGATATCGCCCATTCCTTGAGCCAAAGGCTGGACAGCATCATTCGATTTAACGCGGACTACTCGACCAGGACGGTTATTAAGCAAGTCATCAAGATTAACTTGCCCTTCCAATGCCGTATGACCTCCATTGACCTGCAAATACATGTTGTCAAGGTTTGCGCGCTTAAGACTTGTCTTAATTTGCTGAGTAGGTACAGCAAGATCAGCAGGGCAAAGGCCGAAGAACTGATGCGGCAACAGGATTGAGCCAAGCGCCACGAATGGAGGACCGTCACACTCGACGTTCTCCAGGATATGCGAGCCGCATTTGACAACCTTGCGCCACTCGGCAATGCCGTCGCCATCATAATCAACCTGCAAATAAGATTCCATGATCCAGTACATCGTCATGGACTTGTCCGACGACTGATTGATGTCCGTCAGGTAGGAATCATAGTTGTTGTACTGCTCGCGCTCGACACGCTCAGGATTGAGGCTTGCGCCGGTATCGCCCTCGGATAAGCCTTCTTCCGGAATCTTGTAGCCCGACGATTCAAGGTCACTCAACGTGCGGCGCACTCTATGCGCGACAAATGGCGTAGTAGCGAATGACTTAGTATTCTTGCTAATCAGCAGTTCTTCAGGCGGCACGTTCTCAATGCACAGCCGGCCGCCAGTCTTGACGCGCTTCATGCTCACGTCGTATAGCATCGGGATTGGCGCGGCTTGAAGCTGATGGAACATCTGCTGCGCTTGCTGGAATTGCGCGACGGCTGGAGGTAGCTGTGGAGGCTGTCCTGGCTGCATTGGAGGTTGCGGCTGGCTCATTGCCTGCTGCGCTGCCATCTGCATCTGTTGGAGCTTCTGAGTGGCCTGCTCGATGGCTTTGGCCTTCTCTTGAGCTGCGTCTTCGTCCTGATACGATTTCTGATCTATCAGTTCGACTTCTGGATCGTCCAGCAGCAATGCAAGCTGCACGTCAGTCTGTCCGCGATAATCCTCGCGCGATTCGACATCGGAGTTGTCCCACCATACCTTGATGAAGCCAACCTTGTTGAGCAGCGCTTCACGAATCCACGTTGCCGTGATCGTGTAGCCTGGATTCTTGTTGCGGAAGATGTGATTTACATAGGCGCTGATAAGCTTGGCCTTCGGTGCGTCATCTGGCTTGCGCTCTTCGAACTCAAACACGTTGTCTGAGCCGTAGAATGTCTTGATTAGCGGGCCTTCCATGCCCAGTACCGTGTTGCGAACTGTGGTGTCCACAACTGACGAGCGCCCCTCAATCTCTGGGGGCGCTAGATCTTCCTTCGCTTCGGCCAGGAAGTAGTATTCATTCCGGCGACGCATTTCCTCAAGCCGGCCATCACGGTAGCCATAGGCATTCTGCGCTTCTTGGTCGATCAGCGCGCGAAGGCCGTCTTCTGTGATTTTCTCTGGCTTGGTCATTTGGTTAGCGGGCGATTCACATCGATACGCTGAAAGTTTTAGTTAGGACATATGATGAATATGCTGAGCAATCCACATGTCTACCGTTTTCTCGTACAGCAAAATACCCATAAATCGGTATTGAGTAATGACAGTGTTTGTGCCATTTCTACTGCAAGATACGTCTTTGCTAAACATATTTCCTCCCGATTTCGCGCAATTCTACACTGAAATCTTTGTTGGTGGTAATTTATGCATTAGAAGATGAATTCACGCTTGAATCGCTTGTAGCCCATCCAGAGACGGAATCGCTTTCCTTTAGGCCAGCTACGGAAATAACTCAACGTCAATAGCCGACCACCTTCGTTGAATACCCAGCCAATAGATATTTTCTTGAACAGCTTCATACTTCCTCCTTTTTCCTTCTTGCTTCCCACCGCTCAATGACTTTTACCATTTCGGAATTAATGTCTTGGTCGCTAGGCATGGACATCTTGGGCCTGACTGAGAACCTAAGTCCCAAGAAATATAGGTAGAACCTCATATCAACGTTTTCACCTCTGTTATATCTGAAATTAAGGTATCGACCGCCATTATTGAAGCCGAATGCGTGTTTGTAAAAAAACCACAATGGGTTCCTGTACGGATTACGTTTCCACATACTTCCTCCTTGGTTAAGCATTACGCATGCTCGGGTATGCCAGATTCTGGCCCCATTCCTCATTCGTCATCTGGTCGGCATTGATTGACACATAACGTAGGTTATCCGCACCGTGCGACCACTCATCATGAAGCGGCGCGCCTGGCTCATTCGTCTGCTGGTTGATTGAGCGACGATAGCGCTTGGCGCATTGGATCAGGCGCTCTGTCTTGGTCTTGTCGAAGTAGACGCGGCCTAGCGTCATGCGCGTGACCCTGATGCCGTCCTCAACGCTCATGTTCGGCGTAATGAGCACATCCCAGCCAAGCGCTTCCATCGTCTCTTTCGCGCTCTTGCCTGTCTGTATGTTGCGATGCTCGCCATCATGTGGCAGGAATACCTTACCCCAGTTGTAACGCTTCTCTTTGAGGATGGCGGAATAGTGGTCTAGCGTCTTGTGGCTATCTTCGATGTACTCAATGATGCGTAGCTCAGACGATTGGCGCTGTACCAGACTGATTGCCATGGCGTCATTCCAGCCCAAGTCATAGACAACATGAACCTTGAGCATCGGATCGTATGGCACGTTGCAGATTCGCTTTTCGTCCTCGATCTTGATAACTTCGTCATAGTAGATAGCGCCAGCAACCGCCGGCTTGCACTTGCCCAGCCAGATATTGTCGTAATCCTTTGGCGTGCGCTGCATACAGCGAAGACGCTCTTTATCCAGCACCTCAGAGAACCACGGGTTATCCACATAATTCATTTCGACAACAGTCGTGTCATCGTCGTCAGTGAAAAAGCGTTGATGCGTGTCGTCGCTTTCCAGCTCGGGATTGTAGGTTACCCATATCTCGGAGCCAGGCTTACGGATGGTAGGAATCAGCACGTCCCACGAACGCTTCTTGACGGCCTGGCCTTCCTCGATCCAGACGCGGTCGCAGCCTTCAAACGACTTGACCGAATCGATGGTATTGCCAGCCAAACCTGCGAAGACGAACGAGGTGCCGTTTTTGCCGCGTATCTCAGCGTCTAGTATCTCGTAGAAGCCACCAAGTCCCATTGCTGCGATCTGGTCGCCCAGCAGTTTGTGTACGGAGTCCTTGATAGACTTCTGCACCTCACGAGTGCAGAGAATGCGCAACTTTCCTGCCCTGCCCTGCAATAAGAGTGCGCGAGCGACTCCCCAGGACTTGCCTGAACCGCGTCCACCGCGAATGATCTTGTAGCGCTTAGGAGCGAACAGGAAGCCTAGCTTCTCAGGAAACTCAGCTTCCATTTGGAGCAACAAGCTTAATCGTGATACCGGCCATCAGGTCAGCCCCATCTGCACCGGTAATCTCGCTCTCTACTTTATCTCGCCATTTTGCACGTTGGCGGTTCTTCAGCCAGAAGATAGCGGCCGTAGGGTCAGGCGCATAAATCTTAGTGATTGGCGTCTTGATGATTTCTTGATTAACGACGCGAATATCGACCTCAGCATGCTCATATCCCATGGCGCGCTGATAGAGGCGATCAGCAACATTTGAGTCCGCTTGGATCTTGCCTCTTTTTATGGCATCGGAAAAACTGTCATGGACATTCTTCCATTCGTAGATAGTATCTATGTTGACGCCGAAGAAATCTGCTAGCTCCGGGTCTGTTGCGCCTAGGAGGCAAAGCTTGCGGGCTTGCTCATCATATTCGCTCTTGTAGAGAGACGGGCGTCCTCTTGGCTTCTTCTCTGCAACTTGCTTAGTCATGATTGCCTGGATGCCGTAGCTTGTCCAGCCTCATTGATTTCGATACGGCAAGTGTATCACAGCAGCAGACAAAAAGAACCCGGCGCGTGGCCGGGCAAAGATCTTTGGAGTCCCGGGCCAATATCGGGAAGGCCTGACGCATGAAACTGAATAGGCGAGTCAGTGGTGAAGCTTCTGACAGTATTCGCCTAACAGGTTTCACCTGAATCAGATTTCGTGCACGTCCTCTGACGACTGCATAAATCCGCTTGACCGGTCCTGCCGGAGCGCTTTCTATGCCAAGTGAAACTTGTTAGGCCACCCCTTACGAGGGTGAGGCGATGCACTGAGTTTATCCCTTGTCAGTGCAGCTTAATTACAACAGAGGCAAGGTCTTTCAACCTTGGCGCAACGTATCGATGCTTAGAGGCATGTGCCGCACGACCGCTCTACCGTTCCCGGAATACCCTCTGTTTCACCAATGCCGGTTGCTGCCGGCGTGCCCGACTATGGCACAGCTTCTTGCTAATAGTGAACAGATGCCAGCATTTTCTGTCGGCTAGTTTCAGCGCCTTGCTATGCAACACCATTTGGGCTACTCGCTGTATCAGAGCGGTCCTGCCGCCTGCATCCGCTTTTGCATCTTCGCTATCTCCCCGCGTCGCCGGGATTTGGCTTCCAGTCAAACAATGCCCATCCCTTTCGGAAAGCTGCGTCTGGTTGCCAGGCTCTGCACTACTGCAATTCATTGACCGATGCGCCGGTCACTGCGGACATGGAGTCGAACCACGCGCTCAGCGCACTGCTTAATGCTGCGCAACCACTTCCATTTTCTTGCCTGTTACTTTGCACTACTACAATTCTTGCCGCTTGCCGGTTTCGCCCTCTGCCGCAGCTTCGGGGCTATCGTCAATGCAGTCGATGATTCAGGTTATCGTGGTTTGTTCTTGGTGTCAACAGGCTGATTTGCTTTCCAGCCAGCATATGCTTCTTGTGGCGTAGCAGCAACGTATGCATATGGGTCCATCGTAGAAACACCGCACATCCACATTCGCCGCCAGCCTGCGTTATGCCATGACAATAGCTTGATGCGCGGCTTCATATTTTGCATCTGAAATGAATAATTAACCGTTTTATAATAAGAAATCTCACTCATATCGGCCTCGTAAATATCTTGCGCATCACCAAATTCACAGAAGTTCGTATTACTATTTCACCACCATCTACCGTCTTGTAGGTGGTCTCCGTATAGCGCGGCTCGTCGTCCGGTTTGGTGAATCCGAGTTCTCTGCGCGCCCTCTCATGTTCTTCGGTAGTCATTCCATCCTCCAGAATTTCAGTGCTTGTCGCCACGGGCGCTTCCAGATAAAGATTTCACTGAAAATTTGACCGACGATTATGCCGAATATTACGCCTACCCCTACGCCAACTTCACACCATAAAAATAATTCTTCTTGGCTCATTGAAAATACCTTCCTGTCATCACATCAATCTCCTCAAGCGACTTATCGCTAAGGTTGCGCGTGTCGTAGAGCGGTCCTGCCAGCGTTGCAAAGCGCCGCACGCGGTCTGCGTCCTCTGGCTTTAGCTCGCCTATGATGCGTGCTAGGGCCTTCAGTTGCTGGCCTCGCATGTCGTGGAGAAGGGTAGTTGCGGCGTTCATGGTTTTTCCTAGTACAAGTCTTCGCTGAACAACACTTCGGGGAAGTTGTCGCCGTAGCGCGCAAGCTGCCCCGATTCCTTAGCAACAATTGCTGCCTCTTTGCGATCCATGAACACGCCGAATTGGTCGATGAATCCTTGTACCTCGCCTCGCGTCCTGCGAAGACCCGGTATATCATGGGTCCGCATGTTGAACTGCATCACAGGGCAGAAGTGGCGAACTCCGATGAAAACTAGATCGCCGTATTTGTTGGCAGCACAAACCACTGATCGCGCTGGACGGTCTTTGTATTGTTCGCTCATATATTGTTCCATCCCTTCCAAGTACCCCAGTTGAACTTATCCCAGTCACCAGCATCCAATCGATCAAGAATGCGGCGCATAAGCTTGCTATACTCGATTTCCGCAATGCGGGCTACATGAGCAGCTTTCATGTCATTCTCCCAGCGTATTGCATGCGTCAAGATAGCTTTTAGCTCTCTCGTACCAAGAGCATCCATCTATTGCGCATAGTTCAATAGCTCCCATAAATGGAGCCCAATCTCCAACTATTTCTTTTAGCAATGCGCGAGCTTCGGTGAGTTTCTTATCCTTATCACGTATAAACTGCTTCAGCGACTGCAAGTTTTCAATAGCATTAGTGGAATATCCATCAAAAGCATTCCAGCATGCGGCAATGCGTCGAGCATTGGCCTCCAATTCCTCCGGCAGACGGCAGGAACGATTATCATAATCGTACCCGACTATAGGATGGCAACTTTCGCATTCATCCTCTGACCATACCTCTGTACCATTTGCAACCATCTTCCCGGGCGTATGCTGGCCGATCATGGCATCTGCTCCCCTATGGATGCGGCAGCTCGAACAATTGCGACCCGCATTTGTTCGGCGGGGTCGTCTCGGAAGCAGGTACAGCCGGCGATACCGCTTTGCTGAGATTCTACCGTGCAGCCATCGCCAAGATGCTTACCGGGCTTGATCATTAACCGCAACTTGGAAGCCAGCCGCAGCGCGTCACCGTCGTTATGAAGAGGGTTCCACAAGACGCCGGTAAATTTATCATTGAGGAAAACCAAGCCGCTTCCTTCGTCATCAATCCAGATGCCGTGACCTTCAGCTTTCGCTGCCAGTTCCAACAACTCACGATCCGTCTTCATACCTTACTCCCTGGCCGCGTTGGGTTCCTGTGATCCTTCAGCTCGCGCCGCAGGTATGGTCCGATGTCCTTGAATGCCTGCTTGCGCGCTTGCTCGGCAGAGTGCTCTTGCTGGCGCTTTACCAGTGCATCGTAGGCATGGCGCTCTTTCTCTGCGGTGATGTCCTCGCCAGCTTTGCGGATCTGGCGGAATCCGTAGCCGCCGAGAAGGAGCGCTACTACAACGATAATCCATTGGGTGTACATGCCGGCTCCTTAACTATAATCAAAATCTGATTTCTTGATCTTCGCCATGCGTCCGTCTGGATGATGGAAGACCACTCCCTCCATAGGACTATCGCGGAGAGCCTCACGAATGCCGCTGAAGTCGCGCGGGAAGGCGTCCAGTACATCAGCGCCGTGGATGAATAGTCGGGGTCCACTCAGATTCTCAGGGTTTGCCCCATGGCGTGTTCCAATTTCCGGCGAGCATGCTTCGTATGTGCCATCCGGGACAGGACCGCCTTTGAATATGAATTCGCTGCCCCATGCCAAACACTTCAAAACGTGTTTTGCATCGCTGCCTTCGGCTGGCACCCATCCAGGCCAGTGGCCGCTTACCGGATCCGCTTCGGGTTGTGCTGGGCGGAACGATGGCGGTGGAGTGCGGCCCGCTTTGGCGTCATAGCGTTTGAATGGCTGGCCATCGATCACTGCTACCGCCATACCATCATACTTGCGAGTCGCGATGCCCTCACCAGATAGAACCCATTCAGAGCCAGGGACAACTTCATCACGAACCTTGCGGTTGCCATCGTAGTTTCGTTGAAATACAGATTTTATCTTTTTCATGCTATTCCCCTTAGTCTTTATTCGGCAGGATGACATCGCCGTCTTCAATTGCGCGGCGGATCGCTGCGTTGGCAAACAATACCAAGTCATCAGCACGCGTCCATTCAATACGCCCAACTTTTTCTACACACACCTTTAGCATTTCATATGCCTCTTCAGGTGTGATCCGCGTTACAGGATAAACTGGCTCGGGCTTGATACGATGTTGTTGTTTTTCACCCCAAAGCCAATTACGTATTGCATAATACCCTTCCTTACGCTTCCATACCCCCTGCTCAAATCGCTCTACATCTTTGCCATCTGCTGCAGCTTTAATCACTTCTGCCCACTTATGCGGCTCACCCATTTTATTCTCCCTAGTTTTTATCGCCAGCGCGACGGCGGGCGGATTTAGTCTTCAGCAGGAAATATTCCCACATTTCTGGCGGCATGCTATCGGGCTTCGTCTCCCAAGTCAGCCACGTCCTAGCCGTCTTGCTGCCAGGTCGAAGCACACGGATAGCCTCAAGCTGCGTGAGACCAGCAGCTTTCCGGGCGCGCTTGATTTCTTCTGTGGTTGGCATTGATGCTCCGTATGATGCCGCCGTAGCGGACGGGGTTGATTAGGCGGTTGGTTCGTTGTGGACCGGGATGTATTCGTTACCATTACGAACCGCGATTTTGATTGCCTTGCCGCATGTATCACAAACGTGTTGGCCGTCTTTCTCGGTGACGCTGTAGAAGTCGCGACCTACCAGACGGTAGCCGCTTGCCTCACAACGAATACCGCGAACCTTGGCCTTCTTTGGTTTTGCAGCAGCCGACGCGGTGTTGTCGATGAATGTGAACGGGCGGCGCTTAGCGGTCAACTCTTCGACGTACTCGGTAACTTCTTGGAAGTCGTCAAAGTGGGCGCGGACCATGTTTGGCTGCTCGATGGTGTATTTAAAGTCTGCATTCATATCGTGCTCCGCTTCTCCAATTCCGCCGCGCCCGTTGCGCTGCCCATGTACGTAATATACGCCACGTCAGCGCATCATGCAAGCGCTATTTCAGCGCATTCACTCAAGTTGTTCCTGCGCCACACTCCGCGCACTGGCGATATGCTTGGCCTTCGTTGCGTTGCCTAGCAAGCGTACTTCCAGTGGCTGTTGATGGCCGGCGGTCTGGTTCTGCGACGATGCGATGCCGGTAAGGTATGGCGCGTGCTCTGGCAGCTCGCCGGTCATCTTGTAGGACTGGTAGCGAGTGACGAACTCCTTGGCCGTGAAGGGCCATTCTTTGTCGTCCTTGCCGCATAGATGCACCCAGCCGCCCATTTCCTGAATGACGCGGTGAATGATAGGATCGTCAAAGGCTATATCAGCGTAAGGCCCGACAGTGCGAACGGCGCGGTCTACCTTGCTCCAGGCAATCTGGCCTTGGTCCGACGTGCGCCCGATCAGCATCTTGTTGAAGTCGCTGACCAGTGGCATCCAGCGCCCAGCCTCGTCGGGAAGTTGCGTATGCGCCCATGCAGCCTTTTTGATGGCTTCATAGTCGTATTGGCGCAAGCCCTCCCAGTACATCGCAATCACGCCCTTGGAGGCGGTCTTGTTGTAGTAGTCAGCCAGTGCCACGATCAACCCTGCGAAGCGCTTCTTCTCATCAAGGTTATCAATCATATTGAAACTCGTCTATGGCTTTTGCTAGTCGATCTATACGCCGAGTAGCATCGCTCATGCGCTCTTTGTCGTAATCGAGATTGGCGCGCTCATATTCAATTTCTTCCATAAGCTTTGCAATCCGAAGTGCATATCTCACAATGTCATTGTCAGCGCTCATTTCCCCTCCAGCCAATCAAGTGCAGCGTTAGCGGTAGCCTGGCCGTGCTTGCCAAGCCGCGAATTGTCGAAGGCTGGCGACTGGCGCGGTGTGGCGCGGCGCTCCTTCAGCGGATATACATCAGTCCAGCCGTTTGCGGTGGACTGGTCGAGCACAGCGCCAATGTCCTCGCCTTCAGCCTTCAGCTTAGCAAGATCAGCGATACGCAGTTCCATGGCGCGTTCAGTCATTACGGCGCGCTTCTTCTTACGCATTTCAACGTAGCCCTGCCATGGGATAAGGGGCAACCATTCAGGCAAAGTGCTCATTACATGCCCCCGTGGATTTTAGCCAGCGCAGCATCAAGCATAGACTCGTGATAGCTGTTGACGGAACCAAAGCGCGGATCTTTCACTTTGTCCACGGCTATACCGTTTTCCTTGCTGAGCTTCGCAGCAGCGCGGCCCAGCGTACCCGCATCAGTTAGGCCAAACGAGATACCCCGATGCACTCCATAGCCTATGACGGTAAAGTATGAAGCGCCATCCTCAAAGGCTGACTGCTTCGCTTCCAGGCGTTTGATGCTATCAGCTTGGCTAGCAATCAGGACGGCTTGTGCGGCTTGCTCAGCCTTGATAGCAGCGTTATCCAGCATGACACCAATCAAAGCGCGCTGCTCAGCAGGAAGGCCAGCCAGCGGGTCGGCAACCTCAAGCGCTGTCATCCGGTCAAAAACCTTGGCTTGCAACTCGTAGCTATAGCTCATCGCCATCAGGCAAGCTTCACGCTTTGGGAAGCGGTAGATTTGGTAAAACTGCTTGTTTTGCGGGTTCTGGTAGGTATCAGAAAATTTTCCGACACCCTCACCAAGTACAACCTTCGCTTTTTTGTAGAAGTCCGAATGGCTCAGCACGCTAAACGTGTCGCCAGCCGATGCGGTTTTGCGGTCTTCATTGATAAACTCGACTAACTCTAAGCTAGTCATAGTCTGTTCTGTATTGTTTTGGAGACTTAGGTTCATTTTGAGGCCTTTTTATAATGCTGTTCAAGGATTTCTGCGCCACGCAAATAATAAAAGGCAGTCCCATTTGATGGGGGCTTACTTGCCGCCTTTTTACGCAGTCTTGCAATCAAAGCATCTGCCATTTTTGGGTCAAGAACTTGATTGCCGTGACGCTTAAGCCAGCCATCAGAAAGAGGCCATTTAACGCCAAACGCTTGCGCTTCCGAACACGTCATTACAGATGGCTCGGACTGTCCATATTTCATCTGTAAATATTCTAAAAGTTTCATTTTAAGAATTTACCTTATTGTTTTACTGCTGTTTGTTATTGCCTAGAGTTCAGACCCGGCTCCTTGCCCCAAAGCCCCCCATACCCCCCAGAGGAAGATAAAGAGCTTGGCACTGCCTGTGAGACGAGCCACGGACACTACCCCTGAACACACCCCGGCTTTTCAGCCAACCCTAGTTTCAGGGCCACCTCCTGCCGTGTTCGCGCAGTCGTCCTAGAGGATCTTTGATGGACGCATACAATGAAATTGCTGATTCGTTTTCATTAGACGAAAAAAAAGCCGCTGTAGTTAGGATTCTGGTAGGAACCCCATTGCTGGGGCAGAATCCTTACTAAAGCGGCCTTACTCTCAAACGGTTCCTACGCCGTTGATGTAGGTGCATTCTGACACGCTGGCGAACATACTGCAAGGAAAATCTTGAGTCTCAGAAAACGACATTCCTAGCGTAAAGGGCCAAGCCAATCGTTCTTCCTCGACTTTGCGCGCTGCTCGTAGTAGCGCATCAGATTTCCGCGCCGACGTTCCTCGATGTCGCCAGACTTGACTAGGCGAGCTTGTCGCATATCGTCGCGCTCCTTCTGCGTGAGCGGCTTTAGCGTGCAGGCGCGATCCTTTCCAGGCCCAGCAGAGAGGCGCTGCACGAATGTCCCCGTGTTGTTGCGCTTCTCCCGCCGCCAGCCTGAGACATAGCACCAACGGGCCGCATGCAGCTTCTCTACGGCGTTCTGCACGGCTCCCTTGGTTAGCCCTGTCTTCGCCATTATCTCGGCTCTGGTAGCCGGCATAGCGGCTAGAACTGCGTCTATGCGGTCCATGATGCTAGGCCAGAAACTTGTCTGTGGCGCGGCGATGCAACAGAGTACTCATGATGAGCGATTCCGACAGACTAGATGGGAAGTGAAGCTCATACTCACCATTCCTGACGACGATGACGCAAGCACCGCCAATTTCGCCAGCATCTACCGCGTCGGCCAGTTCGCGCAAGACAGCGCTAAAGTCAGGAGCAAGGTCAATGCTTGGCTTGCCGAACTCCGCATGTACAATTTTCATATTTCCCTTTCGGTGGTTGATGGTGCGCTAGATCGGCGATTACTTCAGACGCCGAACACCACACTTACGCAGCAGGCCGCGATATTGGACAGCTGTCATGCGCCAGTACAGATAGTTGAGGTCTTGGAGGGCATCGAGGTTGCGGGTCATTTCAGTTGCTCCTTCAGTTTTTTAAGTGCTGCCACGTAATGCGCCTTGATGGCTTTAAGTTCTTCAATGCTGAACTTCTTAGGCTCATGCCAGCCTTCCAGGCGGTCAACCTCAACCTGGCCGATCTTGGCGATAAGGCGAGGCCTATAAGATCGGATATTTCCGGAAAGATGGTTATTGCAAATACTGCATGCTTTATGTAGATTGGAAGGATCAAAGCGGGTGGTTTGGCAAGCCCCGACGCTGATAAAGTGCGAAGCATGCCATTGCCCTTGCCAGTCTGGTCCCTTGTCGCATGAGATACAGCCATCCAGCCGATCCCTGAAGCGTACCCAGGCATTCATAGCTGTCTGCGCTTCCCTGGCGTGGTCTGCGCGGCTCTTTAGTGCGGTGCGGCGTGCGCTGTCTACTTTGCGCTCCTGAGCCTTCCTGATGACCTCTGCGTGCGTTACTGCGCATTCTGGCTTGCAGACCTTGTGCATCATGTTGCGTGGCTCAAACGATTCTCTGCAAACTGCGCATTTACGCTTGCGCCGGCCAACTTCTGGCTTTGGCTCGGGAGGCTTGAACCCGGTCCTCACCAGTTGCTTGTTGCGGGATAGGCTCATGCGGCAGACCTGGCGAAGAACCCTGCCGGCAGATCAGCATACGGAGCCATGCCAAGCTGCTTAGCCTTCTTTATGACCTGCTTGATGTTGGGATCGATGATGATCTTAGCGACGCGCTCGCCCTTCTTCTTGCGCTGCGGTGCTGCGTTAGGCCGGCCTTTGTCTGATACAGTGTAGGCATTAGGCGACTGGCCCAACTTACTGCGCGCTCCTTCGGTGACTTCAAGGTAGCCACCGTCGCGCAGATGATGCAATGGTGTGCGCAGGGTCGAAGCAGCCTGCTTGTAGTGCGCGCACATTTGCATCATCGTGCAGCCAGGGTGAGCGGCGATGAAGTCGAACATGTTGCGCATGTGTTCGAGCACTTTCTTTTGCGTATCGTTCATTGGTCGAGTCCTTTGTGTTGGTTTCTTCTTTGTTAACTCAGGCATCCTGATGGCCTGGCGCTGGCTACCGAGCGGCTTTGCGAATTGCGCTTCCAGCTTGGCAAGGAAGCCATCGATCTGGTCGCGGTCGAATGCTACACAGTGACGATAGACTTTCTTGCTGCCGCCGTGGTTAGACTTGTGACGGTAGATCACGCCGCCCTCCAGCATCACCGCGACGTAGTTACGAACGCGAATCAGCGGCAAATCAAGCTCTACGCGCATTTCCTTCGTCGTCATGCCCATGGGCCTTAGCGCCATTACAGACAAGACGCGGCGTAGCTCTGCATTGCGCTTGACTGAGGACGGATTCGGGATCAGCGGAGGCATGTTAGGCTTTCGGATGAAGCTTCACGGCGACAGCGAGCATAGCCAGCGTTGTTTTCTGACCACGGGCGTCCAGCTTATCGAATAGAGCCAGAAGTTGCGCACGGTCCAATGCTTCTGCGTGCGTCAGTTGGTAGCGGGATGCTGCTGGAACTTCGGCTGCGTTAATTTTTGCTACAAGTTCTGCTTGAGTTTTCACAGGGTTGCCACCGCCCACCCCAGCTGTCCCGTTGTAATAGCACTCGTTGCTCATGATTTTCCCTCATTAGGTGACGCATGAAATTCAACGCCCATCGCAGCACCAAAGGCAAACACAGCCTCCAAGTATTGCGAAAAGCCTTTTACGGTCAATTGCTTTGTACTGCCGACAAGGACACGATTGCCGCCTGGATCAACGTCCCACTTCATGTAGCCTTCAATGCAAAGCTCAGGGTCGAAGTCATCAGGAAGTAGCTCGCGCTTGAAATACTCATGAAGCACTTCAACGCTATGCTGGCGACCTTCAAACCACGCTTGCCGAGAGATATCCAGCAATGGACCAGCAAACATGAGTGCCTGCTGGTCTAGCTTCCTAGCCTTCACCTCTTCGCGCAGGATTGCCTGAAGAGGTTTCTTCGCGTCGATTGGCATGTTCCGTACAGCAGCCAGCAGGTTGTCGCGGACCCGCTCGGAGCTGACTAGGAACTGGCGAGTGGCGAACTTGGGACGCATGGCTTACTCAGGCAACAGAGCCATGATGTCGCGCACCGGCATATCCGTCCGCAGATGCACGTTAATGATGATCTGCGCGCTGACGTTCAGGCGGCCGTGGCGGATCTTGCTGAGTACCGCAGGAGTGATGCCGATAAGACGGCCTAAAGCTGCGTCATTCTTCAGTTGACGCGACTTGATAATGTGGTCAAACAGTAAATGAGACGAGTCTTGGTGAAGGGTAGGCATGTATTGCTCCTTATGTCATATCCGTGATTGGATACGTCCATAATACGCCATCTTTGAGTAGCAAACAAGATACAATACGCAAAAGAAATCCCTTGTGTTGGTGTAGCATATTGGATATAGTGATGTTCAAGGCAGCGCAATCGCGAAGCCAAATAGGAGTGAACATGAAGCCACTATCGAAAGCCGCTCAGGAGCGCGCAGCAAGAAATGTCGGAGCCGACCCCGTGCTAGGCGCAGCGCACCTCAACGGTCAGCGCGTACCGGTGCGTGATCCGGCTCCAGCCAAACCACTGGCGGCTCTTTTGGGCCGCTTTAATATGAAGGGGAAGTGATGCCAAATCTGCCTAAATACTGCATGCCTACAGTTCGCCGCTTCCCTCGCGCCGGTATCGTCTTCGCCATCATCGTTGCTGCCTGCTTGCTGGGCGCTAAAGCTGGAGGTGTGCTGTGAGCGACAAACTCGATTTTGACTGGATCAACAGTCTAGGCCAGCTTTATGCAAACATTTTTGGCACGTGGTGGCCTGTTCACGACATTGAAGTGCAAACTGGACTTATGCGAATCGATGTTTGTGGATTGCTTGACCTGAAGGATTTGCATGATGCTCGCAAATTCAAAAACGATGACGGCCAAGAATTTGAAGTTGACGATTTTTACCTGGATGGCGACCGAGCTACCGGCGTCAAAGTCTAACCGCTGTTCCACCACTACAAGGAATGAAAATGAAAAAAGTCAAGATCAATATTGCAGTGAAATCG
>Ga0247813_10000416_pt1 | contig 41312 bp, 36 predicted proteins | sample UWRJL169409C1_FD_180719 | JGI IMG/M metagenome (GOLD analysis project Ga0247813, IMG submission 180719) | Plant litter microbial communities from Arlington Agricultural Research Station in Wisconsin, United States - UWRJ-L169-409C-1 | ecosystem: Environmental > Terrestrial > Plant litter >... | reverse complement strand
CTGCCCTGTCTGCTTCGACATTAACAGTTTTGCTTTTCAGTTTACGCATCTCTTTGATCACATCTACATTGTATTTTACAGGAGTACCATTCACAGCAACGATTCTATCCCCTTTTTGCATACCGATCTTAAATGCAGGTCTTCCTGCAACAACCGTATCAATTGTAGAAGTAATTAAGGGCGTACGACTGATAAATTCTTCAATCCCAAGATCGGACACTTTGTTGAGGATATTATCAGGAATTTTGATATCTATAGCCTTACCTTCACGACTGATCGTAAGTGTAGTATTGCCAAGTAAAACTTTAGAGCTTAACAACTCATCAAAGCGGATTACTTTTTTACCATTTACCGCAATTACCCTGTCACCCTGTTTTAGACCTATCTCTTTACCAATGGAACCAGGGTTGATTCCACTTTTAACGGAACTGTTTGCGATATAAGTTTCACCGAACTTGAAAGTTAACATCCAAAAAATAAAGATACCGACAACGATGTTGACAAAAACACCACCCAACATCACGATTAAACGTTGCCATGCTGGTTTACTGCGAAATTCCCAGGGTTTCGGAGGTAAAGCCATCTGCGCTTTATCCATCGACTCATCTATCATTCCAGCTATTTTAACATAACCTCCAAGTGGTAGCCAGCCTATACCATATTCTACATCTCCACGTTTGATGCTGAACAATTTAAAGCCCCAGGCATCAAAGAACAGATAAAACTTCTCTACTTTAATCCCAAATGCACGTGCAGCTAAAAAATGTCCTAATTCGTGTAAGATTACTAATATTGATAATCCCAATAATAACTGGGCAACCATAATCAATCCGTTCATATATTATTCTTTGTGTGTTTTAATTTTAAATTAGATAGCTAAATATTTTTTTGTTACAAGCTCACGGGCAAATATACGCGTATGCTCGTCTGTTTCTAAATAATTATTCAGGCTTGGATGCTGAATAAAGGGCAAGTCGGACATACATTGCTCAATTACATCACTCATTTCCAGAAAACCGATCTGATGATGTAAAAAGGCATTTACCACGATTTCATTTGCCGCATTGATAATACAAGGCATATTACCGCCACTCTTTAAAGCTGCATAAGCCAGGTCAAGATTACGGAAAGTCACCAAATCAGGTTTAGAGAAAGTAAGTTCGGGATAATCCATAAAGTTAAATCTCGGAAATGAAGTACTCACCCGATCAGGGTAAGCCAAAGCGTAATGAATAGGCAGCTTCATATCTGCCAAGCCCATCTGCGCTTTCATAGATCCGTCATTGAACTGAACGATAGAATGGATAATAGATTGTGGATGTACAATCACATCGATCTGTTCAATATCCAGATTAAACAGCCATTTTGCTTCGATTACCTCGAGTCCTTTATTCATCAAAGATGCCGAATCGATTGTAATCTTGGCTCCCATTACCCAATTGGGATGTTTTAAAGCCTGTTCTTTAGTCACATTAACCAAAAAGTCACGGTCTTTCCCCCTGAATGGTCCGCCTGAAGCAGTAATATAAATCTTCTCAATAGAGTTATAATCCTCTCCAGTAAGACATTGGAAAATAGCCGAATGTTCCGAATCTACAGGCAGTATCTTCACCCCATTTTCAGCAGCAAGCCGTGTAACCAGGTCACCAGCAACCACCAGCGTTTCTTTGTTGGCTAATCCTATTGTTTTTTTTGCTTCAATAGCAGCGATAGTAGGACGAAGACCGACAGCGCCCATTAAGGCTGTAAGCACAAAATCTGCTTCTGGAATACTGGCGGCTTCGCACAGGGCGGCCTCACCAGCCAGAACTTTAATTGAAGTACCCGACAAACCATCTTTTACCGCAGCATAGTACTGTTCATCACCAATTACGACCAGCTTTGGATTAAATTCCAATGCCTGACTAACCAACAATTCTGCATTGGCATGGCCTGTAAGAGCAATAACATTGTATAGTGCTGGATTTGCCCGGATTACATCAAGGGTCTGGGTACCGATAGAGCCTGTGGAGCCCAGTATAGCTATATTTTTCAAATTTATGTAGTCAAATTAATGAGGCCTTCTGCAATCTTTCTGTCGTTAGACAAACGCGGGACCTTATTTTGCCCACCCAGTTTACCTTCTGCACGCATATAGTTTACAAAAGCATCTTTTTGCAGCGACTGTATGATGAGGGGCTGCAAGATTTTACCTTCAATAAGGTCAAAGTAGTAAATATTTTTCTTTTGTAACGCCTCATCTACTTTTTTACTAAAAGCAGGAAGGTCGGCCGGCGCTGTTGCAAACTCAACAAACCACTCATGGTAAGGCAATTCCCCTGCCGGAGGATTAACCTGGGGAGCAACAGTAAATTCTGTGATACCTACTCCTTCTTCATTGGCGACAGACAACAGTGCCTGTTCCACTTCCTCGCCAATCACATGCTCACCGAAAGCGGAAATAAAATGTTTGATCCTGCCCGTTACATAAATTTTATAAGGATTTTTGGAGACAAACTTCACTGTATCGCCTATGCTATATCCCCATAGTCCCGCATTGGTATTTAGAATAAGAGCATAGTTTTTTTCCAGCTCTACTTCTTCCAAACTTAAGCGGGTGGGATGTTCATTGTAATATTCATCCGCAGGAATAAATTCGTAAAACATACCCGCTTTGGCCAGCAACAATAAACTCTTATCTGCCTGACGGTCCTGATAAGCAATAAACCCTTCCGAAGCGGGATAAGTTTCTATGGAGTCGACCTTACGGCCAATACTGGCTTCAATTTTTGCCCGGTAAGGTTCATAATTTACGCCACCATACACAAACAGCTGAAAGTTTTTAAAAATGTCTTTGATTTGCCTTCCGCCAGTTTTCTCTGTTAGCTTATCGAAATACATCTGTACCCAGGGTGGAATTCCTGAGATCAGGGTCATATCTTCCTGGTAGGTCTCTTCAACAATAGCGTCAACTTTTTCTTCCCAATCTTCAATACAATTGGTAGCATAAGAAGGTAACCTGTTTTTTTGCAGATATGCAGGAACCAGATTGGCAACGATACCAGATAAACGGCCCACTTTGATCCCATTTTTTGTACTCATCACCGGGCTGCCCTGCAGGAAGATCATTTTACCGTTCACGAAATTGGTATTTCCCGTTTCATGTACATAAGTAAGCAATGCATTCCGTGCAGCTTTAATATGTTCAGGCATAGATTCCTTAGAGATGGGAATGTATTTTGCACCAGATGTGGTACCGGAAGTTTTAGCGAAATAAGCAGGTTTTCCTTTCCAAAGTACATCCTCCTCGCCAGCCACAACTCTATCGATATACGGTCTAAGCTCTTCATAATCACGAACAGGAACCAAACGTTTGAAATCTTCGTAATTTTTAATCGCAGAGAATTGATGGTCTTTCCCAAAGCTAGTATGTTTTGCAGCAGCAATCAGCTGTTTGAGTGTGGATTCCTGCGCCGCCACTGCATTTTTTTTCCATCTATTTATACTTCTGACCACTAAGGCCGCAAATGGTTTACTTAATGCCGCTTTTAATCCCATATACAGGCTTTAAACAATATTGTGAATAATATCAGGCTCCTGATCTGAATTGTACTCTCCCATCATCTTTCTATAAGCAATAGTTAATGCTACACTAGACAATGGCACAATAATAAAGGAACTCAGGATATTTATGAAAAATGCCATCACGGGCCATTGTAAGAAGCTTACAAACAGATTTACAATATAAAATCCACCCAGCACCAATAATAACAGCAGAATCTTGGTAAAATTGCCTTTGGTAATGGCAAGACTAAATTTCAATGAGCCGAAAGGCGGCTGGTTTTTATCAATGATGAAAAATGGAAAGAATGAAATTCGCACCCAAGTGATGAATATGGCGACTACACCTATAGCTATAGCAATGTTAGTGGCTAATGTTGCCGTTTTCAGGACACCAGTTTTAATACCGGTGTATATAAAAGGAAATGCTACAAGGATAACTATACCATAAACGCCTATAATAACTCCCACAAAATATAACATCCCGATTACAAAACGAATAATTTGCTCCCTTGTTGGCAGTGTACTTACAATACTTACATCATGTTCTTCGTCATCCAGCAAGTGAAAAATATATTTAAGTAGAGAAAGGTTCAGCGTGAAATACAAGAACACAAATAAAAGCGCCATCAATGCGCGAAGGGCCATATTCACGTCCTTTAAAAAAAAGGCCATCAAAGCGGAGGCATTTGAAGTAATGAACATCAGAAAACATAAGGTAGCGATAGAAAAATAATTTCTCTTCGTCACCAGCCACGCTTTCCCAATTACTTCATTTACAGTAAAAGTGCTCTCCTTTAAAAAATTTATCATTGTCATTTCAGTACTATTCTTTTTATAAAATCCTGCACAAATCCCAAGCCATAAGCCGTTAGTTGAATAAATGAGGATATGATGCTCAAAAGTGCAACTTTTAATGATTTATTGATGGTTAGCGAATGAAAAAATATCAACATAAAATAGACTATGAAGACCGTATTCCCTAAATAGGCCAGCGGCTTATAGAAGATATTGCATAATATATTGACAATAAACGCTACAGTGAACACTGCAGGGAAGAAATGGACTAATTTCAGCTCTGCAGGAAAATGTTTATAAATATTTATTCGTGCGCGCCCGAAGAAGTGGATTTGCTTGTAAAATTGCATCATGCTGGTCCGCCTTTTATGAAATACCTTTGCCCCGGGGATCAGTCCAATCTTAAAACCATTTTCATGGATACGAATGCTGTATTCTATATCTTCGCCTAAGCGTGTTAAAATAAAACCGCCAATCTTCTCCCACACCTCACGCGAAACCCCCATGTTGAAACTCCGAGGATGGAACTGGCCGACATGATTTTTATTACCCCTGATACCACCGGTTGTAAACGGTGAAGTCATACCATAGCTAATGGCTTTTTGAACAGGTGTAAAACTATGATGGGCAGCATCCGGACCACCATAAGCATCCAGATGATGGTCGTACAAATAGTCTTTTACTGTTTCGAGATAATCTTCGGGAATCAGACAATCTGAATCAAAGATCACAAAATAGTCTCCTTTTGCCCTTTCGAAACCATAATTTCTTGCAAAGCCCTGCCCCGCATTTTCTTTATAGAAATAATGAATATCCAGACGGTCAGTATAACCATTTACGATCTCTTTTGCCGATTGCACAGAACCATCTTCTATCACCAATACCTCGAACTGCATGTAAGTTTGCAAACAAAGCGTGGCCAGCAGTTCATCTATTTCCTGCGGTCTGTTGTAAAGAGGGATAATAATCGAGAAAAACATGTTTAAAGGATTTCTTTTTCTATCAGGTACTGGTTACGTTCCGTTGCATTGCGGGTAACCAACTCTGCTACAAATCCTGTTAAAAAGAGTTGAGATCCTACGATAATAGCGACCAGTGCAATATAAAAACCAGGTTGATCGGTTATTTCTCTTTTATAAGGGATGCTCATAGAAATATGGTAAAGCTTCTCGCCAATAATCCATAAGGCCATGATGGTACCAATCAGAAAGCTCAGTACACCCATAGACCCAAAAAAGTGCATTGGACGTTTACCAAATTTACCGACAAAAAATATAGACAGTAAGTCCAGAAAACCATTGATAAAACGACTGAGTCCGAATTTCGTAACCCCGTATTTTCTGGCCCTGTGTTCTACTACCTGCTCCCCTATTTGTTTAAATCCAGCCCATTTTGCAATGACAGGAATATATCTGTGCATCTCGCCATACACTTCAATTGTCTTGATGACGTCGCTGCGGTAAGCTTTGAGTCCGCAGTTAAAGTCGTTCAGTTGTATGCCAGACATTTTCCGTGTAGCGGCATTGAACAGTTTTGTAGGGATAGTTTTAGTAATTGGATCGTATCTTTTTTTCTTCCAGCCAGAGATCAGATCAAATTTTTCGTCTTTGATCCGGCTAAAAAGTACTGGGATTTCATCAGGACTATCCTGAAGATCAGCATCCATCGTAATAATCACATCACCCTGTGCGGCTTCGAAAGCTACATTGAGTGCTGCCGATTTTCCATAGTTACGGCGAAATTTGATGCCTTTAACCGCTGGAAATTCACTTTTTAGCTGCTCAATAACCTGCCATGAAGAGTCAGTACTACCATCATCTACAAACAGCAGTTCATAAGTAAAGTTGTTTTCCTTCATTACCCTGGCAATCCAGGAAGTTAATTCGGGCAATGATTCTTCTTCATTAAGTAAGGGAACTACAACAGAAATATCCATGAATTGTAAAATGAGCTTAAAAAATTAACGTGCAAATTTTGTCAATTTAAATGACAAAACCTGCACGTTAGCGAATTTATGATAAAGATTACTCAGCCTCTTGATGAGCAGGCGGAACTTTCTTAAAAACTGACGCACCGATTAAACTAACAATCAGTCCAAAAATAGTATAAGTAATAGCCAGTCCGAAACCCGTAAATAAAGCCATATAGGGTTCCATCATTTTTACTGCTTTTATTTTTGCATCATCATCTCCAACTTTTTCAATAGCAACATCTAACATGTGTTCCATTGCCGAAGGATCAAGAACTTTATAATATAAAAGCATGATAACGAAAAGGAATAATCCTGTATATGCACTTGTTCTGAATCCAGCAGAAAATCCCCTGCCATAAGTCATATATCCACCCAAAGCAGCTTTGTGCTTTAACTGTACAAATAGCACAGCAAGCACAAATGGAACGTAAGATAGAATAGAAACAATAACTATTGTAGCAGCATCCAGATTAGATTGTGCGGTATCTATATTTAGAAATTTCAATAAATAAATTAGTACCAGATAGTATATGGCAAAACTTATTCCAGCCTGAAATGCAAGTTTATTGGGTTTAATTTCTAATTCTTTCAGTTGTTGTTGCATAGGATAAAAAATTATTAATATTTTTCGTGGAATGCCGTTACTAACGCGTAAACAGCAGATTCGAATTCTTTGTTTGTACTAAATTCGGCCAGTTCTGCATAGGCTTCTGCTGTTGCTTTAGGCTGATTGAAGAAAGCCATAAAAGGAACAAACATATCCTCTATTTCTTCTCCAAGGTCTACCATGTTTTTATGGCTGCAGATATCTTCGATACTGCTTTCTGCCAGTTGCTGATTACTGATCAGATCTTCATAGATATGGAATTCATCCTGAAACTCATCTTCTTCAACCAATAGGAATTCTGTTAAGAAATCGCCCAGTTCTGGTTTAATTTCTTCATCATGGCATTCGTTGATGTATAACAGCAGGTTAAGCAATTCTGTACCACGGTCGATAGTTTCTTCTTCAATATCTGCCCACTCATCAGTTTCCAGGTAATCTTCTTCCAGTTTCTGCACATCGCTTGCGAAAAAGTTGATCATCAGCAGATCAAAGAAAACCTCTCTTAAATCTTCAAATGAAGCATGCGCATCGAATACGGCATCAAACTCAGCTACTTTTTCCAAAAACCCAAGCTCTTTACTGAAAACAACTATCAGCTCCTGTTCCATCTCACCAGCATCAATACCTGAGATCGCTGCAAATTTATTTAGTGACGCTACTAATGCGTTTTTTACTTTACTGTCCATATTCTTGAAATTGATTATTATTATAAACGAGCTGTACTTTTCCCGTCAGGGTCTGGTTCAGCAAAGGGGTATTTCTAGATTTTGATTGATTACTTTTCGCGTCGTATACCCATTTTTCTGTCAGGTTGAACAGTGTAAAATTCGCGTGCTCACCTTCTGCAATAACAGGTACAGGTAAGTTAAGTAATTTACGTGGATTTACAGCCAGTTTTTCTGCAATCTGTGCGGCATCGAGCCCCGCTCTTACCAGTAGAGGCAAGACGGTCTGCAGGGCAATAATACCATATGCAGCAATCTCAAATTCTACATTTTTAAATTCAGGTTCATGTGGCCGGTGCTGCGAAGCAACAGCATCAATAGTGCCGTCTTTTAATCCAGAGATTAAAGCTTTATTATCTGCTTTACTACGCAAAGGGGGTTTTATTTTATAATTGCTGTCAAAATCATTTAACAGCTCTTCGGTGAAGACCAAATGATGTGCTGCCACATCACAAGTGATTTTTACTCCATCTTTCTTAGCTTTTTTGATGAGCGCTACAGACCCCAAAGTAGAAATATTACTAATATGTACGGGTGCATCAAGGTAGGTAGCCAGGAAGATATCTCTTGAGATGTGCATCTCTTCTGCCAGGGCAGGAATACCTTTCATGCCTAGTAACACACTGGTTTTACTTTCATTAATCTGAGACTTACCAGCAATGGACTTGTTTTCCGGGTAAACAATCAGTAAAGCGTTAATGCCTTTTGCATATTGAAGCGCGCGACTCATAAAGCCATCATCCGTAACAGGTCTTGTGCCATCTGAGAAAGCTACTGCTCCTGCCTGCTGCATATCGAACATTTCAGCCATTTCCTTCCCTTCAAGATCATGACTGATAGCGCCTATAGGATGTACATCCACCAAATTATTCTTTGCCCTGTTGATGATATACTGCACTTCTGCTTTTGAATGGACAACTGGTTTTGTATGCGGTAAAACTGCAAGTCCGGTAAAGCCTCCTGCCTGAGCAGTTGCGGTAGCCGTCTGAATATCTTCTTTGGTTTCAAAACCAGGATCACCAATGGAACAGTTCAGATCAAAAAATCCCGGAGATAAAAAGGCGCCTTTACCTTCAATAACTTCTTCGTTAGGAATTGTCTTTAAAGCATCACCTATAGCTGTAATCTTTCCCTCTACTACACGCACATCACAGGTTTTATGATTAAAAGAGCTATTCGGGTCGGCTATGGTTACGCCTTTGAGGAGAAGGTTCATGTCTTTTGTATGTTTTTAGGGTGGTTAAAAAATCGAATCAGTACAACTTCAACGGCTAAAAAAACAGCACACAAAACTAGGCAAAGTTTCCATAACTCTGTGTTGTTATTTTTAACCGCAGCGACAGACGAATCTGCCTCTGCATTATTTATGTTGATTTTCTTAGTACCAAAAAGCTTTTCCAATGCTATTGCACTGGTATAGTGAAGATCAGATTCTGCACGGTCTTCATTAAAAGCGTAAAGGTTAATCAGGGAATCTGTCTTTTTTAATTCATAAAACCCAGCATTTTTAACCTGGTCTGCTATATACAGCAATGTTTTACCCGGCGTTTGCCTGAGTTCGGGGATAATTTCTGTATTTCCGGCAGCCAATTTTAGTGATTCTCCAGGATGAATATTGATCTGGGAAGTAGTTAACATCACATCCTTACCTAAGGTATAATATAAGGGCTGTTCATGAATACTGGTGAAGGCAATTTTATAGAGTAAAGGCACAAATACCGGATGCTGAGGAAAATTACTGTCTTTATTACTAAGCGATGTAGCAGAAACATAAACCTGCCCGGCACCAATGCTATATCGGGTAAAAAAGGATTGATTTAGAGGCAATCCCATGATCTCTTCGCTGTTGCTTTGGTTACGTTGTGTATAAATAAATCGCCTGTTTACTTTGGGTAAATCTAGCTTTTCAAAAACGTCACTTAAAAGACTACTTTTTAGTGCTATCGATTTTACATTGATGGTGTCTTTGTTCAATGTATTAACTCCAGGAAGAGACAAACTATTTAGAAAGGTGGAGAAATCTGCCTGATTCACATCCAAATCCGGAAAGATGACAACCGTACCACCATTTTGCAGGTAGATTTTAAGTTGCTGGGCAAGTCCGCTGGAGGGCGACTTTAAATCCGATATTACAATTAGGGGGTAACGGGGAAAAGCAGAATAATCAATACTTGACTCTGATATATAGTTGAGCCTGAAGTAGTGATCGGCCCCAAATAGTGACCTGATATATTTTTCTGATGGATTACCGCTAATCTGTAATACATTTAAACCGGCATTCACCTTGAAAGTAAAGTCCAGCTGATCATCAAACGTAACCGGGTAATCCTTCAGTGTAACCGTTCCTTTCTGCCATCCGGCGCTTAGTCCGCTAAAAGAAAGTGTATCATTTACGGTTTTACCCGCAGGAATATCTGTAGTGGCCAGTGCTTTTTGCTGGTTATTGATGGTTAGTTTGATGCCCAGTTTGCGGCTGTCTTCATCCGCGTAATTGTGCAATTGCACTACAAACTTTTCTACATCGTTAGGCTGATGAGCGGGTGAAAGTGACCAGATACTATCTACTGCAATATTTGCCGTTGGATTCGCATTAAAACGGATAAGAGACAGATGCGTATTTTCATCCGTATGGAGTGCTGCTGTACCTGCAAAATGCAGTTGAAAGTCTGACAGGATATAACTGTAAGAACTGCTGTTTTTTTCTTTACCAGCCTGTTGCCGGTTCAGCACTTGCTGCAAAGTACGTTGTACAGGAGATATTTTGATTTCATCAATCAGCGGCAGCAATTCATCATAGCGAATTAGTCGCTGATGCCTCCCTTCAAAGTCATTGGTCGTTAATCTGAACCTGTCATTGGGCGCAAATCCTTTCGCAATTTCTTTTGCCTTTCGTTTTGCTCCATCCAACAAAGTCCCTTCTTTATCCAGCGTTTCCATGCTGTAAGAATTATCGATATAAATATCAGCTATAGAATTCAGACTGGTTGTAGTTGCTGTGTCTGCAGCAAGATAAGGCCTGGCGAAGGCCAGGACAAGAAAGGCTACAGCTAATATCCTGCAAGCCAGAATAAGCAGGTTTTTCAACTTTTCCCTGGACGAATTTTGCTCTTTTGCTGCCTTTAAGAACTGGACATTACTAAAGTATACAGTTTTAAATCTCCGGAAATTAAATAGATGAATAAGGACAGGAATGGCTACTGCCAGCAGAGAAAAAAGAAAACCTGGGTATAGGAAATTCATTAAAAACCAAAGGTAGAAATTATTTATATTTTTTCATCGCATTATATAAGTTTTCATCCAGACCATAAACATCCTCACGGTACTCTATTTTTCCGTTTGATGCCCATGCAGTTTTATAGTTGATAAATATCGCTACATTTTTCTTTGCACCGAACCAGGTTGGTTTCAACTGGAAAACATGGAGTGTATCTGCTTTTTTAGCCAGTTTCTTTCTATAGACATTCATCTTTGTCGTATCAATTGGCGGCAAATTGACGTCCATCCTCAACTGGTCATACTGATATTTATTTCCCACCAGCTTTTCTGCAAATTCTAAAGGACGTTCTACTCGTACACAACCATGACTGATTGCACGTTTAGAAAGATTAAATGCTGATTTGTTATTTGTATCATGCAGATAGATGCTAGATCCATTATCAAACACAAATTTAAATTTACCCAAGGCGTTTCCGGCACCGGAACCCTGTTTGAATTGAAAAGGCAGTTTTTCCCTTGAATACTTGTTCCACTGTATCGTATCAGGATCATTCACCAGTTTACCTTTATAATATACACGCATATTGCTGTTTGACAGATAATAAGGATCACGTGATGCCTGGTAGTAGATTTCGCTTTTAGCAATACTCACAGGGATATTCCAGATAGGATTCACCTGTATTGCATCAAACTTACTGATCAAAATAGGGGTCTGGTGATTCTTAGGCTTATCGTCCAGACTATGCGTTTTGAGGTAGGTCTTTAATTTTACCTCATAATCTTTTTCTCTTCTGCCACCTACACAGACCTTCATATGTGTAACCGTATCGGTCTTTTTAAACCAGGTAAGTGTGTAGTCGGGAATGTTTACTTCTACATATTCCTCACCTAAGTCCGGCAGTTTCCAGCGTGAGCGCTCCATATTTACTTCAATAGCCTTTATAGCAGCAGCATTTCTGGAAGGATCATTCTCTAACAGCAATAAATTCTTTTGTAAAGTTTTATAGTTTTCTGTGGCAGGCTGAATAACGTTAAGCAATTGCACCAGATCGGTTGTAGCCATTACTTTAGACATACTTGAACTGTCAGGTCTTTTTGCTGTTACATAATAACGGTTCAGCAATTTCCTGGGATTAACACTTCCATAACCAATGAAGGCATCATACTTAAGCAGTGATGAGGCACTGTAGAGCTCAAGTTCGGCCACCACAGGATATACCTCTGCTATGGATTTGAAATGGTGCTCATTCAATTTGGTCAACACCTGATCCAGAGCATTATAACCAAATACTTTTGGATTAAAACCATGTGATTTGCTTCTGCTGATGAAGTTCTTTAGTGTATCCAATCCACCATTAGCGTAAAACTGCGTAACAAAAGCAGCCTTTTTGTTGTCATCTGCATAAAAACTCCTGAGTATAGAAACATTATTCAGCTCATCCTTTAATGAGTCAAGATGTCTGTTAAAAATGACATTGTAGGCAGCAGTATCAAAATCCTTGTAAAGTTTATCTTTGAAATGTTCAGCTAATACAACTCCTACTTCTGGCGTAGTTTTGAACCAGTTACAAGATGAAAGGAACAGTATGAAGGGTAAAATGAGGTAGAATATCTTTTTCAAAACGAGCGTTATTAATGCCAACGGGGTTAAAATTGTGTTGCTATTTTCATTAACTCAAATAAAATGCCACATATTTTTTGTTTTCTGATTTCAATTTCTATATTTGCGTTCCTCCTGATGCAATGCATTATTGAACAAAGGAATATAAAATTTAATATGAACAAACATTTGAACCATCACTTACATTTGCACCATCGCCAGTTGGCGATGTATATGTAATGTTTTGTACTTCAAAACTTGTTTCCGACTTATAAATTTTCCTGATCATTCAATAATTTCAACTCATTGAAAACACTTAAAATAGCTATCCAGAAATCTGGTAGATTAAACGAAAAATCTGTAGAGATTCTTAAAAACTGTGGTCTTTCTTTCGAAAACTATAAAAGTTCCCTGATATCAACTGTAACTAACTTTCCGCTGGAAATCCTTTTTCTCAGGGATGACGATATTCCTGAATATGTGCAGGATGGTATTGCAGATTTAGGTATCGTTGGCGAAAATGTCATCACTGAGGTGAATGCTGACGTGAACTACCTCCAAAAACTGGGTTTTGGTAAATGCACGCTAAAAATTGCTATTCCAAATGAAAGTGAGATTACTGATATCGCCGGACTTGAAGGTAAAGCGATCGCAACCTCCTACCCTGTTATCCTTGAAAAATATCTTAAAGACAATAATGTAAATGCAGTAGTCCGCACCATCTCAGGATCTGTGGAAATTGGTCCTGGTTTAGGATTAAGTGACGCAATTTGCGATATCGTTTCTACAGGTGGTACACTAAAGAGCAATGGATTAAAGCCATTTGCAGAGGTGATGAAATCCGAAGCAGTATTAATTGGCAATAAAGGTATCGAGCTGAACGAAGACGTACAGGAATTATTGCAAAGAATCCGTTCGGTACTGCGTGCAAAAGAGACCAAATATGTGGTGCTGAATGTGGCAAAATCGAATCTTGAAAAAGTGGTGAGTTTATTGCCAGGTGTGAAGAGCCCGACAATTGTACCACTTTTTGAACCGGATTGGGTGGCTGTTCACTCTGTTATTGCTGAGCAGGACTTCTGGGAAAAAATCAACAGTCTTAAAGCTGCAGGTGCAGAAGGAATTGTGGTGATGCCGATTGAAAAGATTATCGCCTAATATTATTTTTTGAAACCATCATATCATACAGCTGATCAACAGCAAAAGATCATGATAGCTTCATTACCGATCAAAAACACTTACTGACTAATGAAAACCTATAATTATACCGATCTGTCTGAACAGCACATTGAAGAGCTGTGTACCAGGCAACTATCGGACGATAATACAATCGCTGACCGTGTAAGGGAGATTATTAATACGGTAAAAACAAAAGGTGACACTGCTTTATTTGACTATGCCGCGGCTTTTGATAAAGTTGAATTGAGCCAGCTTTTCATTGAAAAATCAGAAATAGATGCAATTGCTGCTACTATTCCTGCCGAAGCGAAACAAGCAATTGATATTGCCTACAGAAACATCAGGGCTTTTCATGCAGCACAACTGGTTAAAGAACCGAAAATAGAGACAATGCCAGGGGTTTCCTGCTGGCGCGAGGCAAGGGCAATAGAAAAAGTGGGTTTATACATTCCCGGCGGATCTGCAGTATTGCCGAGTACGTTTTTAATGCTGGGTATCCCGGCTGTACTGGCAGGATGCAAAGAAATTGTAGTCTGCTCCCCTCCTCAAAAAGACGGAAAAACGAATTGCTACCTTGCCTACTGTGCTGTTTTACTGGGTATTGAAAAAATCTATATGACCGGTGGTGCACAGGCCATAGCAGCAATGGCTTTTGGAACAGCCACCGTGCCTAAAGTGTACAAAATCTTCGGACCGGGGAACCGGTATGTAACACAGGCCAAACAATTGGTGCTTGCTTCGGGAATGACTGCCATTGATATGCCGGCAGGTCCTTCAGAAGTACTTGTTATTGCTGATGAAACGGCTAACCCAGCATTTGTGGCGGCCGATCTGCTTGCACAGGCAGAACATGGTGCAGATAGTCAGGCTATATTGGTATCTACTACTCAGGAGATGATTGATCAGACCCTTTTACAAATCAACATTCAACTGAAGGATTTACCAAGAAAAGATGTAGCGGAAAAGGCAATTGCCAATTCTTATGCGGTACTGACTAACAACCTGGACCAGGCTATGGACTTCAGTAATATTTATGCACCAGAACATTTAATTCTGGCAACAGCCTCGTTTGAAGAGCTGACACCGCTGATTATCAACGCAGGTTCGGTATTTTTAGGAAACCTGACACCAGAAAGTGCGGGCGATTACGCATCAGGAACGAACCACACGCTGCCTACCAGCGGTTTTGCAAAGGCATACTCTGGCGTATCGATAGATTCCTTTATCAAGAAAATCACTTTCCAGCACATTAGTCCGGCAGGCTTAACTGCGATAGGTCCAACAGTAGAAATATTGGCTGCTGCAGAAGGTCTGCAGGCACACAAAAATGCAATCACTATTCGTTTAAACTCAACAGATGGATATTAAGAATTTACAACGCGAGAATATCAAAAACTTACGCCCTTACTCTACAGCGAGGGATGAATATAAAGGACAGGCAAGTGTATATTTAGATGCCAATGAAAACAGCTTTGGCTCTCCCCTGCCGGAAAACTTTAACCGCTACCCTGATCCGCTTCAGCTGGATGTGAAGGATGCAATCAGTAAAATTAAAGGCGTGCCTATTGAACATACGTTTCTGGGAAATGGCAGCGATGAGGCGATCGATCTGTTGTTCAGGGCTTTTTGTAATCCCGGAAAAGACAATGTGATCATCTTGCCGCCTACCTATGGCATGTATGAAGTGTCTGCAAACATCAATGATGTGGAAGTGCGCAAAGTAGACCTGCTGCCTGGTTTTCAACTGGATCTGGAAGGAATTGCAGAGGCAATTGATGAAAATACCAAACTGATTTTTATCTGCTCACCAAACAACCCGACAGGAAACTCTATTATCCGTACGGATATAGAAACGATACTGGCAAATTTTAAAGGGCTGGTAGTGATCGATGAAGCTTATATCAACTTCTCGAGACAGCGTACGTTTATACAGGAACTGACAGAATATCCACACCTGGTGATTCTGCAGACTTTTTCTAAAGCATGGGGACTAGCAGGATTGCGTCTGGGTATGGCTTTCGCTTCCACAGTGGTGATTGATATCATGAATAAGGTTAAAGCTCCTTATAACATCAGCCAGTCTACACAAGACCTTGCATTGGAAGCGCTGAAAAATATTGCTCAGGTAAACGAATGGATAAAACTGACCGTTGCTGGTCGCGAAAAGCTAAGTGCTGATCTTGCTGCACTGCCAATGGTAAGAAAAGTATATCCATCTGACGCCAACTTTATCCTTGCAGAAGTCGATGATGCCAGTTTTACTTACAATGCACTGGTAGAGCAGGGAATCATCATCCGCGACCGCTCAAAAGTGACCTTATGTGAAGGCTGTCTGCGTATTACGGTAGGTACCCCACAAGAAAATGACATACTATTAACCGCATTAAAATCGTTAAAAAACTAATGAAGAAGATACTTTTTATTGACCGCGACGGCACCCTGAATATAGAGCCGGAAGATGAACAGATTGATTCATTTGCCAAGCTTAAATTTTATCCGAAATCACTGTATTACATGGCCAAGATTGCTGCCGAACTGGATTTCGACCTGGTGATGGTGACTAATCAGGACGGACTGGGTACAGATTCGCATCCGGAGCCGAACTTCTGGCCCGTGCATAACTTCATCCTGGATACCTTTGCGGGAGAAGGTGTAGTGTTCAGTGAAGTTATCATTGATAAAACTTTTGCACATGAAAATGCCATTACGCGTAAACCAAATACAGGTTTGTTACAGCACTTTCTGACAGGTGAATATGACCTGGCTAATTCTTTTGTGATCGGCGACCGGCTGAACGATGTAATCCTGGCCAAAAACCTGGGTGCAAAAGCGATCTGGTTACGCAACAATGATTTGCTGGGTGCAAATGAGTTAATGGAAAAAGCAGAAACACTGACAGATTATATTGCTTTGCAAACGCAGCACTGGGTTGATATTTATACCTTCCTTAAAGCAGGCAGCAGACAGTTTCACCATATCAGAAAGACCAATGAGACTGATATAGAGATTAAAATAGATCTTGATGGAACCGGAAAAGGAGAAATTGAAACCGGACTGAACTTCTTTAACCATATGCTGGATCAGATTGCCCGTCATGGTGGGATTGATCTTAAGGTGATAGCTAAAGGCGACCTTCATATCGATGAACACCACACGGTTGAAGACACTGGAATTGCGCTGGGTGAAGCATTCGCTAAAGCCATTGGCAACAAATTGGGACTGGAACGTTATGGTTTCTGTTTACCGATGGATGATTGTTTAGCACAGGCGGCAATAGACTTTGGAGGACGCAGCTGGATTGTATGGGATGCTGAATTTAAGCGGGAAAGAGTGGGTGACGTACCTACGGAAATGTTCTTCCACTTTTTTAAATCTTTCAGCGATGCTGCAAAGTGTAACCTGAACATCAAGGCTGAAGGTGAAAATGAGCACCATAAAATTGAGTCTATCTTTAAAGCTTTCGCTAAAGCGATCAAGATGGCCATCAAAAGAGATGCAGAAAAATTAGTTTTACCAAGTACTAAAGGTTTATTATAGCCATGGTAGGAATTGTAAATTACGGCGCCGGGAATATATTCTCCTTAACTTCAGCCTTATCCCGCATAGGCATCACCTACGGAATGATTAACGCTGCGGAAGAATTTGAACAGTATTCACATATTATTATCCCAGGTGTGGGACATGCTGGTGCAGCGATGGAAAAATTACAACAGACAGGTTTGGTGGATACTATAAAAGCCCTAAAGAAACCTGTACTGGGTATTTGTGTGGGCATGCAATTACTTACCGCTCATTCTGAGGAGGGAGATGCCAGCATGATGGATATTTTTCCACTGCAGACAAAGTTGTTCGATAAAGCGCTGAACATCAAAATTCCTCACATGGGCTGGAATAATATTGCGCTGAAAAACAATTCCCTATTCGAAGGTGTTGAAAATCAGACACAATTTTACTTTGTGCATTCGTACTTTATTGAATATAACGCTATTTTTGACATTGCGACTGTCGACTATGGTTTACAATATTCTGCAGCCATACAAAAAGATAATTTTTACGGCGTGCAGTTCCACCCTGAAAAGTCGGGAGCCGCCGGAGAACGTTTATTAATGAATTTTTCAAACTTAAAATAAGATAATGTACATTATACCTGCTATTGATATTTTAGATGGTAAGGTAGTCCGCCTCAGAGAGGGCGACTACAGCCAGAAAACAGTATACGAAGTTTCAATCGCTGAAATGATCGAAACTTATCGGTCTAACGGTACAGAATTTATACATATTATTGACCTCAACGGCGCAAAAGGTGATTTTAGTAACCAGGCTGAGTTATTCGATATTATCAAGAAAACGGATATGCGCGTACAGTACGGCGGTGGTATACGTACAATTGAGCAGGTAACCAATTTGCTTGATGCTGGTATTCACCGTGTGATTGTAGGTACCCAGGCGATTACAAATCCTGATTTCCTCTCAGACTTAAGCAAAGAAGTTGGTAAGAAATATGATTATGCAAACCGCATAGTGGTTGCTATTGATGTGCTGGATGAAGTCATCAAGTATTCAGGATGGATGGAAAGCTCACCGATTAAACTAATGGATTATGTGGATAAATGTCTGCAACTGGGCTTTTTCAGATTCCTGTGTACAGATATCAACAAAGATGGCAAATTAGGCGGTGCTGCTATTGACCTCTATAAAAAATTATTAGAACATTCTCCGTTTATAAAGCTGATTGCTTCTGGTGGTGTGAGCTCTATGGAAGACATTGTTGAGCTGTCTAAACTTGACGTAAGATCTGTAGTAGTGGGTAAAGCGATCTATGAAAACCGCATTACGATTGAAGAGATCAAAGAATGGAATCTTAAAGCGCTGAGCACACTCTAATCCATGTTAAGTAAACGCATTATTCCCTGTCTGGATGTGAAAGACGGCCGGACAGTAAAGGGTGTCAACTTTGTGGATTTAAAAGATGCAGGTGATCCTGTGGAACTGGCTTGGCAATATGCTCAGCAAGGAGCAGATGAACTGGTTTTCTTAGATATTACCGCTACTCATGAACGTCGCAAAACGATGATTGAGATGGTGAAATCTGTGGCCAGACAACTGAATATTCCTTTCACGATCGGTGGTGGAATTACAGAGATTGCTGATGCAGAAGCTTTATTAAATGCTGGTGCAGATAAGATCAGCATCAATTCCGCAGCTGTTAAAAATCCGCAGCTGATTGCCGACCTGGCTAAAGTTTTTGGTGTACAATTTGTAGTAGTTGCCGTAGATACCAAGCTGGTAGAGGGCAGAAACATGGTGCACCTGAATGGCGGTCGACTGATCACTGAAATTCAGACAGAGGACTGGATCAAAAGAGCGGAGGATTTGGGTGCAGGAGAAATCCTGTTGACCTCAATGGATCATGATGGTACAAAACAGGGTTTTGACTGTAAATTACTGAACAGTATCAGCTCGATGATCAACATCCCTGTTATTGCATCGGGAGGAGCCGGAAAAACAGAACATTTCACGGAAGTTTTTACCACAACAGGCGTTGACGCGGCCTTAGCCGCATCAGTTTTTCACTTCGGTGAGATCCCGATCCCCCACCTTAAAAACGAATTAAAAAAACACAACATACCAGTAAGGTTATGAATATAGATTTTGAGAAAACCGATGGACTGGTTCCTGTAATTATCCAGGATGTACAGACATTGGAAGTGTTAATGCTGGGTTATATGAACCAGGAGGCCTGGACTAAAACACAGCAGGAAGGAAAAGTAACCTTTTACTCGCGTTCCAAAAGCAGATTATGGACTAAAGGAGAAGAGAGTGGTAACTTTTTATATGTGAAGGAAACACATATTGATTGTGATAACGATACAATTCTGATCAAAGCCACACCAGTTGGCCCAACTTGCCATACCGGCAGCAGAAGCTGTTTTAAAACCAACTTTAACCAAAACTTCATATTTGAACTGGAAAAGATTATTGGCGACAGATACGATAATCCATCAGAGGAATCTTACGTTAACAAACTGCGCCAGAAAGGATTGAACAAAATAGCACAGAAGGTTGGAGAAGAAGGTGTAGAGACAGTAATTGCCGCATTAAATGAAACTGATGTTGATTTTGTGAATGAGAGTTCTGATCTGATATTCCATCTTTTAGTATTGCTGAGAGAAAAAGGTAAAACACTGGCTGATATAGGTATCAACCTTGAAGGCAGGCATAAGTAATCAACAGCTATGCTGAAACATTTAAAATCTTTGAGCGGTCACCAGAACCCGGTTTATGCCCTGGCAAATTCCGGAAAACCTGGTATATTTTTTACCGGAGGAAACGATAAAGGCATAGTGGAATGGTCATTGGAAACAATGACCTTCCTTAAAGTGCTGATGCCAGTCAAAACTTCAGTTTATAGTCTGCATTATTACAACGATCTGCTGTTTATCGGTCTGCGCAGCGGCGAAGTGAGTATATTCGATCTGAAAAAACAAGCTGTAACCGCGCTGTTTCAAGCACATGAAAAGCCTGTTTTTGATATTGTCACTATCCCTGAGAAAAAAGAATTTCTGACAGCTAGTGAAGATGGCACTGTAGGCATCTGGTCGCTCGCCGATTTTTCGCTCTTATACCGCATTAAAGTATCAAAAGATACTGTAAGGTCAATTGCGATCAGCCCAACTGGCCAGCAGGCTGCTTTTGGCTGTAAAGACGGTTCGGTAAGGATCTACGATCTGAATGATTATGGTTTGCAGCATGAACTTGAAAAACATACTTTACCTGTAACTTCAGTAGCTTATTCCCCAAATGGGAAATACCTGATTTCTGGTGGCAGAGATGCACAGTTAAACTTCTGGTCGCTGCCGGATTATCATTTACAGCAATCCATTACCGCACATCTATTCAGCATTTACGGAATTGCATTTCACCCTACCCTGCCCTATTTCGCGACTGCGAGTCAGGATAAGAGCATCAAACTCTGGGGCAGTGATGACCTGAAGCTGTACAAAATACTCAGTATAGAAAAGAATACCCATGGGCATACCCATTCTATCAATAAACTGGTCTGGAGTCCTGATGGGAAATACCTGCTCACTACAGGAGACGATAAACTGGTGATCTTATGGGAATGGGAATAAATTAGTTTATCCCCATTCTTTTCATTCCTTCTCTGCCATAAAATACAGGAAAATACATCATCTCCGCTTTTGCGGGGTTCAGTAAATAGTCCCCTGAATATCTTGGTATCAGCTCAACGTTGAAAATATGTTTCCCTTGCTTCAGTTGCGTACAGAAAATTGCGGTTTTATGTTTAAAATACTCTCTGTGTGTTTCCACTCCCCAATAAGGCTGCGGTTTGTTGTCATAAGAACATCCTGCCGGAATTGGCACTTCAATCATTACATAGTCCGCATCTGCACGCACCTCCACTTCAACTTTTAAAATTGTTTTGGTACCCGCTTTTAACGAAGTCACCTCTTTATTCTCTTGTAAGAAAGAGGTCTTCACCCTAAAGTCTTTGTTTACCTTCTCTGGCTTTGGATTCGTAAACTGCTGAAAAGCGGTGAAGTAAATTGGCAAACTTCCTTGCTTGCTGACAGAAACCGGTGCCGCCACCTCCATCACTTTGTTATATGGGAAATCCTTTACCTTTTCCGTTTTATTGATGACCAGTGAAACAGGCGTTGCTGTCTTACCACCGATCATCAGATCAGGCAGAATTGTTTCCAGGATCAGTGATGATTCATATGTATTTCTCCATTGTCCGTCTTTACGTTGTTCCAAAAAATAACGTCTGATCAGATCCAGCTCTTTGGTGTGGCCACCATCCTGCTTCAAAATCTGATAGACCAGCAGCGTATTCTGAATGCTGTTGTTCCAGAAATTATAACTCTCCTCGCCCCAGTAGATATTTCCGAACATTGTACTTTTATGCAGGTTCATCAAAGCCTTGATATCTACAGGCAAACCGGCAAATTGTTTCAGCTGTAGTAATTGCAGCCTCTGGTACAATGCAGGTGTCACCTTATTTTTTGGATTCTCCTGATTAACAGCGATAGAATTTACCCAATCTTTGATAAAAAATTTAGCGTTCAGCATCCTGATCAGTTTTACACATAAGATACGGTCTTCTATCGTTTGACCAGCAAGCTCCCCTACGAGATAGCTATACAATAACTCTTTATTCAGGTTAACTTTATATCCATCTTTTTCTGCTGCTAATAGTGCTTCCGTGACATGCAGACTGATCCATAGCTGCTCAGGATTATCCTTCCACCAGCCCCAGGTATTTTTAGGGCTTTTATTGAGTTGCAGTTTTTTAATGATTTCGCTGATATCCTTCTCATGTTTGAAGGGCGTAGCGAGATAAGTCCTCACCTTTTTTTCCAGTAAAAGTGCTTTTAACTTCGAAGCCAGCTGCTCATTACATAAGTATTCATAATTGCGGAGTTTGTCAATTTCATCCAGCAATGCCGGGAATACAGATGCTTCGGCTCTTAAAGTAATTTTGCCCGAGGAGGATGGAAATGTGTAATTCACTGTTGTGTCTTGTGCCAAAACATCAAAATAACCTTTCGTTTCTGTGACACCCGTTGTGAGTACCGGAATTTTTCTCAGTTCACCATCAAAATAACCGTTCTGCTGTTCGAGGGTATATTTGAATGATAAACTATCTTTTCCAATGGCTACCACAGGAATTGTATCTATCCAGGCATTCTTTACGTTGATTGAATTATTTCGTAGTTCCTGTCCGTTGTAGCTGAATTTTCGGGTAACACTTTCTTGTATCGGGGTATAATTCATCAGCTTACCGATCACATTGATACGATCTCCTTCTAAAGCGAATTGCGGAGAAACAAAATTGGCACTTAATGATTTAAAAGATTTGATTGTAGTTTGCGTCTGGCCCGCTTGTTTATTGCCATTCATTGCAATTACAGCAGTTGTCCAGCTGGTGATATCATCCGGAAACTTCACCTTCCAGCTGGCAATTCCCTCTTCGTTTGTCAGTAATTGCGGCTGCCAGAAAGCATAATCAGAGAAGTTGGTTCTCATCGTCTGCTGCTGAGCAACCAATTCGCCAGAAGCGTTAGTCGCGAGATTCCCTTTTTTAGTCTTGATGATAATTACGCCTGACGCTCCCCTGCTACCATACAAAGCTGTTGCCTGTTCACCTTTAAGCACATCCATCTTTTCAATATCTGCGGAATTCAGCTCACTTATAGCACCATTAAAAGGAAGTCCGTCTACAATCACAATTGGTTTTAACGCAGCAGGAGCTGAACTGACGCCCCGGATTTGAACTCCTGCAGCGGAAGCGGACATTTTAGTGACCACCATCTCATTTAGTGACGCATTCCTTCCATCAAGACCTATAACATCCGCGTCACTATATAACAAATCAGCAGCTTTTTCTAAGACAATGATGCCCACATCTGCTGAGTCGGCCTGTACTTCTTTAAATATATAACCAGGAAAATCGAAGGTAATAGTTCCTTTTTTGGCTGCATAGATTTCAAATGTTCCCTTAACGTTGGTCATCATAGGCTTTCTCAGCCCTTTTACCTTCACCGTCACACCACTTAAAGGATTCTTGTTTTCATCCTGCACTATACCTTTGATTTTCTGTGTCAGCAATGCCTGATTAAAATATTTTGCATTAAATACCTCGGAAACTTTAATTTGCACCTCACTGTTTTCAACTCGTGCATACTGTTTGGCCGACTTAATCAATCGGTCTATTTGTATACTCAGTGAATCTGCCGGCAGGATATGCTGTCCGCTCCATTTAAAGTAATTTTTACCATTTGGTTTTACCAGCACATTTTTTTCAATGAAGTAGGTATTATCCATAAACAGATATATTACATGGTAAGTACCTGCAGCGAGATAAGAAAAAGATGTTGATATTCCGGGGTAAATCTTACCATATTCGGGCTGATCATTTTTATAGATCAGGATATTTTTCACACTGTTTGTTTTCTTGAAGTATTGCGTATCCAGTTCTATAGTTAATTCCCCTGAAGATTCATTGTTGCTTTCATAGGTATGAAACAGATTGGTGGTAACACTTCTCAGATTCAGGTAATTTTCCCAAACACTATCTATCTCACTTTTCTTAACTACCTGCTGAGTATAATCATCACTCTCATTTCTTACACCAACAGCAAGTGAGGGATCAAAACCAAATTTGGAAGAATAAGACTTTTGTCTGATCAATCCTTTGACGAAAGTATAAGTGTAACCAGGTTCTTTAATAAATGGCTGCGAAATATTACCAGATATGAATTTCAGATAATTTTCTGCAATTGGTCCAACCAGCCTGTTTCTGTTACCATATTCCAATGGCGGTGGATTCACTAAATAACTTGCTGGTCCGGCCTCGATAATCGTTTTCTCCTCATTAAAATTATCCTGGACATTGACCAGGTATTTCATCAGCAAGTCTGCTTCATAGGTTGACAATTCCGGTAACGCGGATTCCACCTGCCCTTTTGTATTTTTCACATCAGCTTCTATACTCAGAATTGATTTTGTCCCTTTTGTAAAATTATACTGGGGCAAAGTAACCATATGATTCGCTGTACGGAGCCTGATCTGGTGTTCCCCCGGAGTAACTTCAAAGGAATAATGCTGCAACTGATCTGTCTTGCTGAAAAATACCGGTATCTCATCGATATAAACTACATGAACAGGAACTACCGCGCCTGCTAAGACCACAAATGGCGATACCTGTGCTAACGTATCTTTGAGCGGTTCTTCGCTATAATAAAATTCTTTAGGGTGTGTGAACTGATAATAGCTGATGCTATCCAGGCCTAATTTTCTACCCCAAAACTGCCAATTGATCACTATGTTCCCATCGGTAATCAGTTTGACCTTCTGCAGCGCAGGGGTTTGTTTCCTTACTTTGTAAACAGGACCAAAATCGGGCAGATCAATATAGCCGGCGTTATTAAATTTAGAGGTATAAGCGAATGCCGTGACATCTGTATAAGGAATTGCTTTGCTTGCGGCATCAGTTACTTTTACTTTCATTGTTAACTGCTGCCCCGGGTAAACCATATCTGGTGGCGTGAATTCCAGATTCAATTGTCCTTCATTAAAAACAGCACTGATTTCCTGTTCCCTGACTTGTCCGCCCCACATATAATTGATTCTGACATGAGCAATTTGACGACCTGAATGTTTGATCACAGTATCCATCTTCAGCGTATGACCCTTCACCAAAATTTTATCTCCGGAAAACAAGGTATACCAAAAAGGAACTTTCTGTGGATTACCAACCCTGATCTGCAATGAATCCTTAGTTTGATTTGCGGCAATATTAAGCGTGGGACTGAGATTAGCTAAAGAGATATCCGTTTTAAAACCATCTTTCGTTTCTATCCGGTATTGCGAGATGCTGGGGTCAACTTTAATCTGTTTGGGCAGGTTTACCTGCATTGAATCCTTTTTAACATCGCTTTCGCTGTAGGAAATCAATTTTGCACTTTCCGCTTTAGATTGCGCATTGATCAGGTAATCCAGCTTCAGACTATCATGCTGTAATGTGGGGCGTATTTTTAGGCTTCTGAATTTATAACTCAGGTATTTACTGGCTTCCTGACTTTCATTGTTACTATTCAGGAAAGTAAACTTTAAATAAAAATCCAGATCTGCCTTTGGGAAAATACTGTCCGGCAATACCAGTTTTGTTTCTCCTACAGGATCTAAGTTGATTTTTGTTTCCCATAAAGAATCGGGTACAAACACATAATCACTCCTGTATTTACTGACCCTGTTTGCATAGGCTTTTACTTCTACCCTGCCATCTGGCACGGCGAGATCATTTTCATCTCTGGCAGACAGATAAGCGGTAACCGGAGTACCCGGATGATATTCCTCCTGATCTGTACGTACAGCAAAATTAATAGCTTTAAGTTCATAATCTTCATAGCGGAAGCGACCAGTGAAGACATCTTTCCAGACTGTCTTATTTTGTTCCTGAAGTGCCACCTCATAATCGTAGTCGAGGTCCAGATCAAGGCTATCTGCCAGTACAAAGTCGAAACTATACGCACCTTTACGGTAAGCAGTAACATCACCCACTACTTTACCTTCCTCGTCGTCCCTTTCCCGCAACTGTACTCTTAAACGTTCGGCTTTCTTCAGTACTCTGCCTTTACGATCTACTACATATGCCTTAAACTTAACCGTATCCAAAGGTTTGTATTTCGGCTTATTAAATACCAGGTAACCTTTATAGTCCGGATCCTTCTCCACCGGCGCAGCATAACGTCCTTGTTCCTTTTTACTTCTGTAATAAGGATAAACGCTGATCTTATCAAAATTAAAATAGGTAATTATCCCCTGATAACTTACTGCTATAAACTTCTCTTTAGGGACTTTTTTAGTTAGGTACAATTGTGCTTCAGGATCATATTTCACCTTTTTGCGCTTACCAATTTTCACTCTGGCATCGGTTATCGCTGTCCCCTGCAGATCGGTTAAGCTGAACTGGACATATTTAAGATCATTGATGAAATTCAGCTGCACATTGCTGACCGTTTTAAGGCTGTAAATGAACTGGTTCTTGACGGCCGTAACAAATAAATAATTACCAAAGGGCAGTTTGCCTTTATAAACAGTTTTCGGATCGTAATAAAAAGAATCTACTACTGAGTGCAAAAAAGTATCATCTATAGCTCCATTGGCCTTTAAGGCGATGGCAAGCGACTCACTATCTGTTAGTTTATAGATGTAAGTATAATACCCAGACTGCCTGCTTTTAGTTAGCCTCTTTTGTGCGAAAACCTGCGATACCGCTATCAGGAATAATATAATAGACAATAATCTCTTCATGGTTGAATTTGGATTGCGGAAAGGCTAAGGAATATAGGTCAGATAAATCTTTTGATAATACGGAGTTGGTGTGAATAGCGGCCAAGTTCATGGTTATATATGCCCTGATCATCCATAGGATCAATTCTTACCCTGCCAGAGGCATGTATAATTTCATTATTACTGAGCATAATTCCTACGTGAATAATCCTGCCATCGGCATTGTCAAAAAAGGCAACATCCCCTTCCCGCACTTCAGGTAAAAAGTTGACCACTTCACCTTGCTCTGCCTGCTGTGAAGCATCACGTTTCAACGCAATCCCTAAAAGCTTAAATACGGCCTGAACAAATCCGGAGCAATCGATCCCAAACAATGTACGTCCGCCCCAGAGATATGGTGCATTGAGAAAAAAAAGCGCCAGCTTCCTGATTTCAAAAAAAGGTTGTGGAGTCGACTGTACTTCAAAACCGAGCTTGTATGGCGTATTACCAATATGGCAATATCCATTTGCATAACCAGGCAGACTACTCGACGCAGCAAGGTAATAATGACTTCCATCTGGAGCAGTCAGGCTATTATTAACTCCTGCAGGCACCAGATCTTTTGTATTGCTGTAGTTCTTATATTCTTCTGCTGTAATTCCACTCAGCTGTTTAAAATCCAGCCAGCCTTCATAAGCATCATAATGGTTGCGGATGCGGTACCAGGGTTCAGTCCGTTCCAGTATTTCCACCGTGTCGCCAAAGAGCAACTGTGTAGTTATTTCTGCTTTATCCGATGCTGCTGCTCTTAAAGGAGCAATTGCTACCCGGCAAATCGCGAATTTTTGTTCCATAAGTAAATATTCGTCTATAAAAATAAACATCCTGTTCTGTAAATTAGCTATTTATAGTTTAATTTTTAAACTGACAGATTCGGGAGGAACAGAGGTGGGCTTTGGGAGTCGTTATAATCAATACATGCTAAGGGTATGGTAACTATGTGGTGCATCCATGTAAATCTATAGTCAAAAGCATGGACTCAGCGTGTATGGAGCATGCATGCAGCATGAACTGATTAGCACTCCTCCCCAAGCAGACCTATGGGTCTCCAACGTTACACACTGAAACATTTTGACGGAGAGAACTGTTATAACCTTATCAAACTTAATTTGTTGGTTATGAATCTCAGGAAAATTTTAATAGCAGTCGATAACAGTACCTGCTCGGAAAAGGCAGCAAAGACAGGCTATGAACTGGCTAAGACATTTGGTGCAGAAGTTGCGCTTGTCAACATTATAGAGCCTATTCCGGCCACCATGAACCAGGACCTTACTCTGGCACCAGTCTTTCTGGAAACCTATGACAATAGTGAAGAAAACAGCCACCTTTTATTAAAAGAAATAGAGACTACCTACGGACAGGGTGTTACCACAACATACCTGAGTGTAATTGACAGTGCAGCCCATGGGATTATTAAACAATCCGATGAGTGGGGTTCCGATCTCATCGTGATCGGTACCTATGGACGCACCGGCCTGTATCATTTTCTAATGGGCAGCGTAGCTGAACATGTAGCCAGAAAATCGGCCTGCCCGGTATTGATCATTCCAAATAAAGCAGAAGTATAAAAAAACCTCAGATAACAGAAAAGGACGCTAATAGCGTCCTTTTCTGTTATCATATGATTAAGGACTAGCCTTCCTGGTGTAACCAGGCTTTTTTCTTCAATAATTCTTCTTCCGTTTCACGGATATCTTCATCATCCACACAACAATCTACCGGGCAAACCGCAGCACATTGAGGTTCGTCATGAAAACCTTTACATTCCGTACATTTATCAGAAACGATATAATATACTTCATCTGAACCTGCTTCCTGTGCAGCACCCGCATCAACCTCCTGATCACCAAAGTCGATAATACCATTTAGGTTGGTACCATCAGAAAATCTCCAGGCTGTGCCTGCATCATAAATTGCATTATTGGGGCATTCAGGCTCACATGCTCCGCAGTTAATACATTCGTCTGTTATTTTAATAGCCATGTCTTCGTATAAATCTATTGCTAAAGTTACCTTTGCTCCTGCAAATATAACATTTATACTTTAAAATTGCCTTGAATATGCCAATCCTTACTGCTGAAAAATTAATTATTGCATTCCGTAAACTAAGTGAATTTCTGGATCAGCCAAGTCCTGAATTTAACTACATAATTGAATCAGCCCCAAACCATAATGCCTGGTTTACCCTGGAGGAAGTAAAAAAAGCTTTATCTGCGCTAAAAGGAATGTTAAATCAACCTGCATTAGAAAAATGGTTCGAGGGAATTATTGTTGCAGATGCCCCAAAAAAAATAGGATTAATCTTGGCAGGAAATATTCCTTTAGTTGGTTTTCATGATGTGATTTCAGTATTGGCGACCGGCAACACGGCGCTGATCAAACTATCTTCCTCGGATGATCAGCTTTTACCGGCTTTACTAAAAGAACTTATATCCTTTGAGCCACTGCTGACCGACCGTATCGTTTACATTGAACGGTTGAAGGACTTTGATGCGATCATAGCAACGGGCAGTAACAATACCTCCAGATATTTTGATTATTATTTTGGTAAAGGCCCGAACATTATCAGAAAGAACAGAAACAGTGTGGCTGTTCTGGATGGCAAAGAAACTGAAGCGGAAATCAGGTTACTGGGACATGATATATTCGATTATTTTGGTCTGGGATGCAGGAATGTATCCAAAATTTATCTTCCCGAAGGTTATGAAATCGAAAAATTCTTTAAGCCACTGGAGCAGTTCCATCCTATAAACAACCATTTCAAGTATAACAATAACTACGACTACAATAAGTCCATTTACCTGGTCAACCTGATTCAGCATTTTGACAATGGATTCCTGCTATTAAAAGAAGATAAAGGACTATCATCGCCGCTTTCCGTAGTATACTTTGAATATTATAGTGATTTAAATGACTTGAGTGCTGAGCTGTCAGCTGGAAAAGAGAACATCCAGTGTGTGGTTACACATACCGCCATAACACCCGGCACCGGAACAGTCGAATTTGGCGATAGTCAGCATCCCCGTTTATGGGACTATGCAGATAATGTAGATACAATTGCATTTCTTAATCAACTTTAAGCAGCATAACGAATACGATCTTTATGCTATCTGTTCTTATTTTCTCGATCTGAAACACTATTTTTGAGCGAAATGTATGTAATCAAAGTAAAAGGCATCGCTAAAATACCCGATTATGTTCAGTTAAGGGATGAAAAATTCACTTTACTGGCCTATTTTAGGGTAGACCGACCTGATAAATCATTAGATAAATTAGGTTTGGCGGACAAGCTGCCTTATATTATGAATATTGTTAAAGACCTCCCTTTTGGTCAAATTGCAAAATTAGATATTTAAGAAATGACAGGAAACGCAGTTATCAGTTTAAAAAATGTAGATGTTTTTCAACAGAAACACCTCGTATTATCAAATGTTAACCTGAGTATAGATAAAGGCGAATTTGTATTTTTAATTGGCCAGACCGGATCCGGAAAAAGCAGTCTGCTGAAAATCATTTACGGTGATCTCCATATCGGCAACGGTGATGGATTGATTGCTGGTTTTGACCTGAAAAAGCTGGCCGATAAGGATGTTCCCTATTTACGCAGAAAGCTGGGTATTGTATTTCAGGATTTCCAGTTGTTATCTGACCGGACAGTAGAAAAGAACCTTGATTTTGTATTAAAAGCTACTGGCTGGAAAGATCAGAATCTGATTCAGGAACGGATTAAAGATGTGCTGGAGAAAGTAGGCCTCCGTTCAAAAATCAGAAAAATGCCACATGAACTTTCCGGCGGAGAGCAGCAGCGTGTGGTTATTGCCCGTTCTTTGCTGAATAATCCAGAGATTATTCTTGCTGATGAGCCTACAGGAAACCTTGATCCTGATACTTCTGAAGAGATTGTACTCTTATTAAAACAAATTAGTCAGAGTGGCACTGCGGTGCTGATGGCTACGCATGATTATCATATTATCCGCACTTTACCTTCAAGAATTATCAAATGCGAAGGCGGCATCGTTCATCAGGATGCTACAATAAACTAATCTGACAAAAAATTCCTTTTCAGCCATTCTGTACAGTGATGTTCAAACATTACTGACAGCATGGCTGATATATTTCATTGGCAAAACTTTTGAGTTCCACTCCCAAAATTCTACTTTACCATGTTTAGCAAGAAGAAACCTAACGATACAGAAAATACGACAACGGAAAACACAGCTGAAGAGCAGTTAACCGGACAAACTGCTGAAGAAAACACAGCAAATGAAGAAACTGCGGCAGAGCCTGTAGTGGAAATCTCTGAAGAAGAGAAATTAAAGCTGGAAAATGCAGCGCTGAATGATAAATACCTGCGTCTTTTTGCGGAGTTTGACAATTTTAAACGCCGTACTCAAAAAGAACGTGTAGAGTTATTACAAACTGCCGGTAAAGATGTAATCGTTTCGATGCTTCCGGTATTAGACGATTTTGACCGTGCAAATAAAGCAACTGAGAATGCTGTTGATATCAGCGCAATCCGCGAAGGTATTCAGCTGGTACACTCAAAGCTAAAAAGCATTTTAGTTCAGAAAGGATTAAAAGAAATGGAAAGTATCAGTACTATTTTTGATACTGATCTTCATGAGGCAATAACTAAAGTTCCTGCTCCAAATGAAGAGATGAAAGGGAAAGTTATCGATGAATTAGAAAAAGGGTATACTTTGAATGATAAAGTAATACGCTTTGCAAAAGTTGTAGTGGGTAGTTAATTATGAGCAAAAGAGATTTTTACGATGTGCTTGGTGTAAGCAAGAGTTCTTCAGCTGAGGAAATCAAGAAAGCTTACAGGAAACTTGCCATTAAATACCACCCGGATAAAAATCCTGATGACCATACTGCTGAGGATAAATTTAAGGAAGCTGCTGAAGCTTACGAGATTTTAAGTAATCCTGAGAAAAAACAACGTTATGATCATTACGGTCATGCGGGTGTTGGTGGTGCGTCTGGCGGTGGCGGCGGATATGGCGGCGGTGGTATGAATATGGAAGACATATTCAGTCAGTTTGGCGATATCTTCGGTGGCGGTGGAGGTGGCGGAAGTCCTTTCGACAGTTTCTTTGGCGGACAACAATCACGCGGTGGCGGCGGCAGACGGGTATCTAAAGGATCCAACCTGCGTATAAAAGTTAAGCTTACATTAGAAGAAATCGCACATGGTGCGGAGAAAAAAATAAAAGTTAATAAACAGGTAGTATGTAAAACCTGTGATGGTTCCGGAGCGAAAGACAGCTCTTCTATCAGCACATGTAAAACCTGTGGTGGAAGTGGTGCTGTACGCAGGGTAACCAATACGATACTTGGACAGATGCAAACTACATCTACTTGTCCTACTTGTAATGGTTCTGGTTCACAAATCACCTCTAAATGTAATTCATGTCATGGTGAAGGAACTGTTCGCGGTGAGGAAACGATTACGATTAACATCCCTGCTGGTGTAAGTGATGGCATGCAGTTAAGTATGAGCGGAAAAGGTAATGCAGCACCAAATGGTGGTATTCCCGGAGATCTGATCATTCTGATTGAAGAAATGCCGCATGAATCTTTGAAACGCGAAGGTAATAATGTAGTTTACGATTTGCATTTAAGTATCATTGATGCAGCTTTAGGTTATAGTGCTGAAGTTCCTACGATTGATGGTAAAGCTAAGATCAAAATCGAACCGGGCACACAAAGCGGCAAATTATTACGCTTAAAAGGTAAAGGTATTCCTGAAGTAAACTCATACCATCGTGGAGACCAGATCATTCATGTGAACATCTGGACACCAAAAGCATTAAGCAGCGATGAACGCAGTATGCTGGAGAAACTGAGAGAATCACCAAATTTCAAACCTCAGCCAGGTAAAAATGATAAGAGCTTCTTTGAAAAGATGAAAGAATATTTCGAATAATATAATTGATTAATTTTAGAAAAGGCCGTCTCCATAAAAAATGGAAGATGGCCTTTTTGCTTATTAGCTGCTTTTCAAACTTTAAGCCTGCGGGACTGTTATTGTGATTATCATATGGAAAAACTTCAACGCAGCATTTATATTTTATTATTTTTCTTTTTAGTCTTCGCAGGTTTGTATTTCGCAGCTGAGTTCATGATTCCGGTAGCATTAGCCGCTGTTTTTTCCATGTTATTTATCAGACTCTGTAACTGGTTTGAAAGTAAAGGCATCGGTCGCGGGGTATCTTCTTTACTTTGCATGCTCATTTTTATCTCAGCGATAGCGCTCATCGTATTCCTGCTCTCGTGGCAGCTCAGTGGTCTGGCTGAAAATATGGATAGCATGAAACAGCGTGTAGTCAATTTGTTCACTAATCTGCAGCACTGGTTACATGGGCAGGTAGGCGTAACTGTAAAACAGCAGGACGAAATTGTAAAACAGCAGGGACAGGATGCTGGAGGTGGTGCAGGAAGCATGCTGGCCAGCTTTGCGGGTGGTGTAATGGGGATTATGGTGAATACCATACTGGTATTGGTTTATATGTTTTTGTTTCTCGCAAACCGCTCACATATCAAAAAATTTATTCTGAAACTTGTTCCCAGAGATGAAAAAGATACAGCAGGTGATGTAGTTCACGAGGCTGGGAAAGTTGCACAAAACTACCTCAGTGGTCTTGGGGCTATGATTTTTATGCTCTGGGTAATGTACGGTATAGGTTTTAGTATTGTTGGCGTGGAAAGTGCAATTTTCTTTGCTGTACTATGCGGCATCCTGGAGATTATCCCATTTATTGGCAATCTTACTGGTACGAGCATTACCGTTCTGGCTGTAGTGGCACAAGGCGGCGATACTAAAATGATTATCGGCGTACTAATTACCTATGCGTTGGTACAGTTTATTCAAACCTATATACTGGAGCCGCTGATTGTTGGCGAACAGGTAAATATAAATCCCCTTTTTACTATTCTGGTTATTGTACTTGGGGAGATGGTATGGGGAATTGCAGGTATGATTTTAGCAATCCCTCTTCTTGGCATAGTGAAAATTATCTGTGATCATGTTCCGGAACTGCAACCGTACGGATTTCTGATTGGCACAGAAAAACAGCGCAATAAAAAAATGGGTGTGATAGATAAAATCAAACAGATATTCACAAAAGCGTGAGGCATCTAATATTGAATTGATTGATCGTAAATGTCATTACAGCTCAGATTTTGAATAAGAAAATGCTGTTTTCTGAAATCAAATCAGCCTAGCTAGAAAACGCATCTCCTGCATGATCATCTTGTAACATTTTATAGTTTTTTAGTCTAAATTACCTAAACTAAAAACTAATCTATGTTGATCATAAAAAACATTGTGAAGCAGTATGCTGCACACCGTGCGCTTGATGACGTGAGTCTGGAGATTGAAAAGGGTAAAATTTTCGGTCTTCTGGGACCAAACGGCGCAGGAAAAACATCACTTATCAGAATTATTACCCAGATTACAGCGCCAGACAGTGGCGAAGTAATTTTCAATGGGGAACGACTAAATGCAAATCATATCGCACAAATCGGCTATCTTCCTGAGGAACGCGGATTATACAAAAAGATGGAAATCGGTGAGCAGGTATTATACCTGGCCAGACTGAAGGGTTTAAGTACTGCAGAAGCCACCAAGCGTGTGAAATACTGGTTTGAAAAGCTGGAAATGGGCAGCTGGTGGAATAAAAAAGTAGAGGATTTAAGTAAGGGTATGCAACAGAAAGTACAGTTTGTGGCCACCATACTGCATAATCCTGAACTGATTATTCTGGATGAACCCTTCTCTGGTTTCGATCCTGTAAATGCGGACATCATCAAAAATGAAATTCTGGAACTCAATAAACAAGGATCAACTTTTATCTTTTCTACACACCGTATGGAATCTGTTGAAGAACTGTGCGATAACATTGCACTGATCCATCGCTCTAAAAAAATATTAGATGGAACGGTTGAGGGCATTAAACAACAATATCGGAATAATACGTACTGGGTAGAATATGAAGGTCAATATAACACTTCATTAACTGCCGATATTTTTGAAGTATTGCAACAGCGGGAAGTAAAAGGTAAAACCACTTTGAAAGTACAGCTGAGACCGGAGAAGAATGCGAACCAGTTGTTAGCAGCCCTGCTTCCCTTAGTAGCTATCCATCGTTTAGATGAGGTAATTCCCACCATGAACGACATATTTATTGATCAGGTTAAACAAAAAAACTAAAGCCATGAATAAAATCTTACTCATTATACAAAGAGAATACCTTTCCCGCGTAAAAAAGAAGTCGTTCATTATCATGACTTTACTCACCCCACTGATTGTCGCCGGTTTTTATGGTTTAATCATCTATTTCTCCATCCAGGGCCTGTCTGGTACGGTGAATAAAATTGCAGTAGTAAACGAGAATAAGACATTAACGGAAAGACTGTCTTCAACAAAAAACAATACTTATGTTTATGTAGATCAATCATTAGCCCAGATGAAGGCGTCCTTAAAGGGAAGTGATTTCGACTATATCCTTTATCTGCCTGAATTTAAATTAGATAATCCGCAGGGGATACAAATTTTGGGTACTAAACAAGCAGGATTAACCCTGAATAATAAAATATCGGATGGCATAGAAGATCTGATTAGAATCCAGAAACTGAAGGAAAGCGGCCTTGCGCAGAAAGATCTGGATAAGTTAAAATCATCAGTGAGTATAGATACCAAGAAGATCGGTGAAACCGGAAAAGAGGAGGATTCAAGTGCCGGTGCCAGCACCATTATCGCATATGTAGCTGGTATTCTCATGTTCATGTTTATTATGCTTTATGGCATACAAGTCATGCGTGGCGTAATTGAGGAAAAAACGAGCAGGATAATTGAAGTAATGATTTCTTCAGTCAAACCTTTTCAGCTGATGATGGGTAAAATCATTGGTATAGCATTAGTGGGGCTTACGCAGTTTATCCTCTGGATTATCTTAACAACGGCAATTTCCGCCGGGGTAGTAAAAGTATTTTTGCCCGAGAAAAACAAAAAGGAAGTATCAGCAAATGCACCAATAAAAGACAATGACAAATCAATAAGAGAGGCGGTAGATAATGGTCCAATTGCCAACGTACAGAAAGCACTTGCCAATCTGGACGTGACTAAGATTGTAAGTATGTTTGTATTCTATTTTATTGGTGGTTATCTTTTTTATAGTGCATTGTATGCAGCAATCGGATCTGCTGTCGACAGTGAGACAGAAACCCAGCAGTTCATGTTCCCGGTGATGATGCCACTGTTGCTAGGGTATTCTCTATCGCTGAGTGTAGTGACGAACGACCCCTACGGCAGTATGGCTTTTTGGTTATCTATTATTCCTTTCACCTCTCCTATTGCAATGATGGTGAGGCTCCCTTACGGTGTACCCGAATGGCAATTGGCGCTCTCCATTGCGCTGTTGGTTCTTGGATTTATCGGTACTGTTTGGATGGCGTCAAGAATTTATCGTGTAGGTATTCTGATGTATGGTAAAAAACCAAGCCTGAAGGAAATGATCAAATGGTTTACGTATAAAAATTAATAGCTTTGCGCCTATATTTATCGCTATGAGAGTTGCTGTTATTGATCTTGGAACGAATACTTTTCACCTGATTATTGCAGATTTGTCTGTTAATGGTGTAGCGGTAGTTTATAAAACGAATGTACCTGTACGCCTGGGTGAAGGTCGGATTAATGAAAATATAATTATACCTGAAGCCTTCGAAAGAGGGCTTCAGACTTTAAAAGCTTTCAAAGTTGAGATTGAAAAGCAGGAAGTGCAACTGGTAAGGGCTATTGCCACCTCTGCAGTGAGAAGCGCCGCTAATGGTCGGGATTTTGCTTCTTCAGCTAAAACGGATGCAGGCCTTGAAATTGAAATTATTAGTGGCGATGAGGAAGCGGCTTATATTTTTAACGGTGTAAAAGCAACAGGGGTAATTAAAGCGCCATCACTTATTATGGACATTGGTGGCGGCAGCACAGAATTTATTATTTGTAGTCGGGAGCAATTGTTATGGAAAAAAAGCTATAACATAGGTGCGGCGCGTTTGATGCAGGCATGGTTTCATTCTGATCCGATGAGCAAAGAAGAGAAAGAAGGAATTATAGCGCAACTTAACAGCCAGCTTGGAGAACTCAAAGCGGCCTGTGCAATGTACCAGCCTCAAACATTAATTGGCTCTGCCGGCGCATTTGAGACCTTTACAGCAATGTTATTAAATGATATAGCTATCGATACCATATCTTCAGCTTCGCTGGATATAAACGCTTATAAAAGCCTTTCCTCAAAACTGATCGCATCCACCCATGCAGATAGACTGGCGATGCCGAATCTGATCCCATTGCGGGTGGATATGATTGTAATTGCGGCACTCCTGACCGACTATATCATCAATGAAATTGGCCTTAACTCCCTAAGTTTATCCACTTATGATTTGAAAATGGGTGTTTTATATACCTTACTGGCAGATCAGAATTTTGACAACGAAGTATAGAGCTTTTCGGTAGGCAGCCCCATTACATTGGTATAGGAGCCAATAATCTTTTCTACGGCTATAAAGCCGATCCAGTCCTGAATGCCGTAGCCTCCCGCTTTATCATAAGGATTATACTGCGTAATATAATGTTCTATCTGACCTTCAGTTACTGTTTTGAAAAAAACTTCCGTCAGGTCAAAAAACGATTCCATTTTATTGCCATGTGCTAAACTTACACCGGTATAAACCTCATGTTTAGTACCCGAAAGCTTTTGCAGCATCTCACGTGCCTGATTTTTGTCAGCCGGTTTACCCATAATTTCACCTTGATAGGAAACGATGGTATCTGCAGTAATCACCAGGCTATTTACACGTTCTTCCACAAAGGCCATGGCTTTTTTTTCTGAGATATAAACTGCTATTTGGGCAGGCTCCATGCCTTCCGGATAACTTTCATCCACTTCTTTCAATAAAACCTGGAATTCAAGATCCATCGCTGCCAGTAATTCCTGACGACGCGGAGATTTCGACGCTAATATAAGTGGGTATGGCTGCTGATACATCATAAAAATTAAAGCGCTAAAATAACAAAAGCGGCCTAAAGCCGCTTCTATTATTAAAAAATATATTGTTTCTAGTTTTGAGCCGGGCGGTTGCCTGGTCTGCCACCTCTTTTTTGCATAGCAGCTTTCCTTTCTTCCTGATACGCTGTAAATGCTTTTTTCTGATCCTCAGTTAATAAACCATTGATCTGGTCATTGCTATCTTTCATGGAAGCCATCATCTTTTCACGCATTGCTTTTCTGTCTTCTCCGGCTTCTTCTCTCACTTTGCTCATTTTGGTATTCTGATCTACAAAAATGGCTTTTACTTTTGTTTGCTGGTCGGCCGTTAATGTTAACTTCTCCGTTAATTTAGCAGTCATTTTTGCTGCTCTTTCTTCTGGTGTACCCATATTGCGGTTACCACCCTGTGCGTTAGCAAATGTTACTGCACTGAATAACAATCCGCAAATAATTAATAATTTTTTCATGTGTTTTTGTTTTAATGTTACGCTAACCGTATTGTTGTTTTGTATCTGAATAGAGCACAAAAACACAAGAAGGTTTAAACCCAACAAAAACTATTTACTGGAGTCTGCCGCAGAAGGATTTTCATCAAACCATCGGTTTTGAAGCTTGAGTACTTTTTCTATGACATCCCTGGCAGCAGTTTTTCCACCATTGAATGGAGATATATAAGCCGAAATGGCTTTAATATCAGTAGAGGCATCAGCCGGGCAAGTGGGGACACCTACTAGTTTCATGACGTTCAAATCAGGAATATCATCTCCCATATACAATACTTCATCAGCATTTATATGATTTTGTGCGAGGTAATTCTGAAAAACAATCACTTTATCCGCAACGCCGAGATGTACATCAGGTATACCTAAACCTGCAAATCGCTTCTCCATGGCCTGACCGCGACCACCGGATATGATACAAACATGATATCCTTTTTTCACAGCAAGCTGCAGCGCATAACCATCTTTAATATTAAATGTCCTCAGGAGTTCACCCGTTTCCGATGCAATCACATCACCGGTAGTTAATACACCATCAACGTCGAAAATAAAGGTGGTAATGGATTTTAATTTTTGAAGCAGCATTTTATGAAGGTTAATCGGGCACATCAGCGATGCCCTAAAAATTTATAATGTCGTCAAAAATAAACAACTGAAATCGCAATCAGCTTACGGATGCATTTTTTTAATGCTGTCACTTAATACTTCATAGATGTGCAACAGCTCTGGCGAACCGCTTAGTAATGCCATATGGTTTTTAAGGGTTTCCTGATCGTTACGTACCGCAGGTCCGGTTTGTACATCTGCAGGCAGTGAAGACTGAATCTTTTGTGCAGTTTCAAGAATTAACGGTTTGAGCAGATCGAATTTCAGCTGATGCTTTTCCAGCAGCTGACTACTCAATGCATACAGGTGATTACTGAAATTGCACGCAAAGACTGCCGCAAGATGAAGAACACGTCTTTGTTCGGAACTCGCCTCAGATACCATCGGACTGATTAAATGGGCAATGGCTGATATTTTTTCCAATACCTCAGGCTGATCAGCTTCTATACAAAGCGGAACCTGCGTAAGATCTACGGCTTTGGTTTTGGAAAAAGTCTGTAAGGGATAAATCACCCCGTAACCTGCAGGTGATCCGACCAATACTTTGATGTCTGTAGCACCCGAAGTATGTATGACGATACCAGATACATCTTTTAGATGTGCCGCTACTTCAGCGATAGCATCATCCTTAACCGCAATAAGATAACAATCAGCATTTAAATCCAATTCCTTCCAGTCTGTAATTGCCTTTGCTTTTGTCAGCGCCGCCAATATCTCTGCACTCTTCCTCTCCCTGCTCCAAACCTGTACAAGCTCAGCCCCTACCCTTTTAAAAGCAATAGCAAGATGTGTCGCCACATTCCCTGAGCCGATACAAACTATCTTCATTTAAACAGACTTGATTTCTTTTTGTCTCCTGAAGATAGAGATCAGGAAGCCGATTACCATTACGATTAAACCTACCCAATATAAGTTGATATAAGGGAATTCAATAGATTTGAATACTACCCAGTCTTTAGATTGCTGAGGTTTTTCAAATACCTGCAATTCTACCTTTTTCTGATCAGGTAATATCTTGGTAAACCTTACCCTCAATCCAAGATCATTGATATTTCTTGCAAAATCAAAAGTGTTATTGCCTTTTACCAGGAAGATAGGTTCCGTTTTATAAATCTTACCATTCAGGTCAATTTCCAGAGGAAGCCCCACAGCAAGGTCACCCTCTGCTAAAGCAAGACTCTTAGCTGTTGGCTTGAAGTTGAGGTCTTTTACCGTTATAATTCCGCTACTGGTATGTAAGGTGTCACCCGTGCTCACATTAACGATCCTTGGTTTTTTATAGTTTTGTTCATCACTCTGCGCTTCACTTTCAATATCATGAGCTTCCTTAGCTTCAGGAGCACTGGTGATATGTGTATAGATATCGTAAGTAAGATAATGTTTAGTATCAGGTGAAGCAATCAGACCCATTTTAGGATTTGTCTGCACGTGCGGATTTAGATCGAAATCTTCTTTCACCTTCCCGGTTTTCTCATCAATAACCTTGAAGTTCAGTTTGTAAAAAGTATTGGGAGCAATAGTCGTATCGCTGGTATACGTAACTGTAAAACGGCCCATCTTTTTAGGTTCGTTTTTATACAGCACCATGTTCTCGCCCGGTTTTTCTACTTTTTCAAAATCCTTTACAGGGATGAAGTTCGTTGCATTTAAAGAAACCGCCTTACTCGTTGCAGCGGCAACCAAAGCACCTACCAGTAACAATGCAAACCCGATGTGAGCTACAGCAGCACCTATCAGTTTACTTTTACCGCCAAATCCCTGTGATAATATCCTGGCATTAGACAAGATTGCAAACATACAGCTGAAAGAAAGCAGAATATAGATCAGGTTATTATATACATCAGTTACATATACAAATACAGCAGTAATGATAACAGAAACAATTAGAGTAGCAATCAGGCTGCTGTAAAATTTACGCAGGTCAGTACGCTTGTATTTGAGGAACTGTGAGAAACCAGAGATCATGGTAATCAGGATCGCAAAAGGTGCCTGCCATTGGTTATAATATTTTATCGCATCTATAGGGGGAGCAAAATTAGTTCCGAAAGCTTTATTAAATACAGGAACAGATGTAGAGAAAATAACCTGAATACAGGCTACGGTAACAACCAGTGCGCCGATAAACATCCAGAATTCTCTTGAATAGGTCTCTTCATCTTTATTTGTAATCGGCAGTTCTTTCCATCTGAGTACAATCAGCACGATAGGAATAATCAGGAATACGACATTATATAAGATCAGGTGACCAAACATTCCCAGGTCTGTAAATGCGTGTACAGATGTTTCACCAAGAATACCACTTCTGGTTAAAAATGAAGCATAGAGTACCAGGATAAAACTGATCAGGACTAATACAATAGCGGTAAAAAATGCATGCCCTGTATTTTTGAATGCAATGATAACATGGACAGCACCAATTAACGTCAGCCATGGAATAAGGGAAGCATTTTCTACAGGGTCCCATGCCCAGAAACCGCCGAAGTTTAGCGCTTCGTATGCCCAGAATGAACCCATGATAATTCCTGTGCCCAATACCATTACGGCGAATAAAGCCCATGGCATTACTGGCTTAACCCATTCTTTATATCTTTTTTGCCATAACGCAGCAATAACATAAGCAAATGGCACTACCATACTAGCAAAACCAAGGAACAAAGTAG
>Ga0247813_10000415_pt1 | contig 41342 bp, 36 predicted proteins | sample UWRJL169409C1_FD_180719 | JGI IMG/M metagenome (GOLD analysis project Ga0247813, IMG submission 180719) | Plant litter microbial communities from Arlington Agricultural Research Station in Wisconsin, United States - UWRJ-L169-409C-1 | ecosystem: Environmental > Terrestrial > Plant litter >... | reverse complement strand
TAGCCGCCCGCGCTGCGTTGCGCCGTGGGAAGCAGGTGCTGCCGCTCGTAATAGCGGACGGTATCGATAGGCACGCCGGCCTGGCGTGCGAGCTGTCCAATGTTCATGACCACCTCCTGGATGATGGAGGTGATTGTGAACCCTGGAGTCTGGTCCAGAGTCAAGCCTTACTGAAACCCCACTGGGAATCAACTCCGCGTGAAATTTGCAACTAGTTGCATGGCTGTCCTTCCGGGACGGTCGTAGCCTCAGGCCATCTCACGTACCGCCCAGGTGTGCCGGGCCCCACGCCCGGCCGCAACGTTTCAGGAGTTTGGCCATGGATGCACCCCGTATTACGCTCCAGCCCGATCGCCGGCTGGACACCCCGACCCTGATGGAAGTGGCTGTGGTGGAGTTTCCCGGCAGCCTGCGTGCTGCTGCGCCGGTGTTGTCAGAGCTGGCCCAGCGCTGCAATCGCACCGTCGCGGCAGGACGGCGCAGCGGCGCCCGGATGTTGGTGACCCGCTGGACGATGTCCTCGCGCGGCATGCAGCGCGTGGCTGGTGCAGAGCTGTTCGGCGATGCGCTGCCGACGATCATCGTGATTCCCGGCAGTGAGTCCAGCTGGGCCATGGCGCCGCCGGACGAGCGCCTGCTGGCGTGGCTGCGCGAATGCCATGAGGGTTGCAGTCTGCTTGCCGGCTGCGATGAAGGGGGTCTGTTGCTGGCCGCCGCCGGTGTGCTGGCCGGCCGTTCGGTGAGCGTGCCCGATCCCGCACGCTGCCCGGCACTGCGCACGATGGTGCCCAGCTGGCTGCCCAGCGAACGCACCCTGGTCGACGATGGCGATCTGCTCACCGCCGCCGGACAGGACGCGTGGAAGTACCTGAGCCTGCGTCTTCTGGCCCGCGTGTACGGCCAAAGCGTGATGAACACGGTGATCCAGCAGTTGCAGCTGGTGATTCCACGGACGGAGCTGGACGATCTGGAGCGCTTTAGTCCCAACTTCGCGCATGGTGATCGGTGCATTCTCAAAGCGCAGCGCTGGCTGCACGGCATCGCCGCCCGTGGCGTGGGCCTGGACGATATCTGCGCGCAGGCCGGGCTTGAACCGCGCACGCTGCAGCGGCGCTTCCTGAAAGCCACCGGCATGCGCCCGATCGAGTACTGCCAGCGGTTGCGCATCGCCAAAGCGCAGCTGCTGCTGCAGAGCGGCGGCGTGGTCGATCAGGTGGCTTGGGCCGTGGGTTACTCCGATCAGAGCGCGTTCCGCCGGCTGTTCCTGCGCATCGTCGGGTTGACGCCGGCACGCTATCGCCGGCAGGTGGTCGCGCAGCAACGCGAACGTGCCGCGAGCCGTCCGCCCGTGCGTGTCATGGAATCGATCCGCTCGGCCGCCTGAATCGTGCGACCCCGGCGCGCTTGATCCATCGACGCCTTGCTGGGACCATGCCGGCGGGCCCGATGCAACAGCCGCCACACCGTGACAGGTCCCGGGCGACGGCGGAGAGAATGAATGATCAGCAGTGTAGGCCCGGTACCGCTTGCGGTTGTGTGGGTGTTGGTCGCAACCGCGGTGGCCATGCTGGTGGCCAGCCTGGTGCGCGGGACGACCAGCGAGGATGCGCCGCGCCCACGATCGCTCGTGGTGGACATGCTGCTGCTTGGCCTGTTGGCCGGGCGGGCGGGATTCGTGATCTGGCATGCGCGCGACTACGCCGCCGACCCTTGGGCGGTGCTGCGGATTGGCGATGGCGGCTTCCTGGTCTGGCCGGCACTGCTGGTCGGGCTGGGGTGGGGCACCTGGCGCCTGCGTCGCTGGCCTGCGGTGCGCCGCCCCGTGGTGGCAGCAACGTTGGCCGGGCTGGTGAGCTGGGGAGTGTTGACCACCGGCGCGAGCTGGTTGCAGCAATCGCGGGTGACGTTGCCGGCCATCACGCTCGCATCGCTGCAGGGCACGCCGACCGCATTGAACGAGACCGGCGGCAGACCGGTGGTGGTCAATCTGTGGGCCAGCTGGTGCGGCCCGTGCCGCCGCGAAATGCCGGTGCTTGCACGGGCGCAGCAGGGCCATCCGGATATCCGCTTCCTGTTCGTCAACCAAGGGGAAACACGCGACGAGGTTGACGCCTTCATGGCGGCCGAGCGGCTGTCGTTGCGCAATGTGCTGCTCGATAAGGACGCGATCACTGCCGAGCACCTGCAGGTGCACGCCTATCCCACTACCCTGTTCTTCGATGGGCAGGGTCGCCTGCAGCACCTACACCTGGGCGAGCTGACCGCCGCGGGCCTGCAATCCAAGCTCGACGATCTTTAAGGGTCGCGGGTCGTCTGTCTTTTGAATCTGGAGTTGTCATGACGTTGAATTCCCCGCGCACGCTGGTCACCGCGCTGCTGATCGCACTGGCCGGCTGCAGCCAGGCGCAGACGCCCAAGGCTGGTGATGCGGCAAAGGCGCCCGCCGCCGCTGAGCGCCCGGCCGTCCTGAAGGGCATCGAAAAACACGGGTTCGAGGTCATCGGTGAGTTCGATGCGCCCGGTGGCCTGCGTGGATTCGCCGGCGTGGTCGGCGGGCAGCAGCCGGCGGCGGCGTATGTGACCGCTGATGGCAAGCACGTCGTGGTCGGCAGTCTGTTCGATGCCAACGGCGAGGACGTGGGTGAGGCGCCGCTGGAAAAACTGGTGGCCAAGCCGATGTCCGAGCGCACCTGGAAGAAACTCGACGAGAGCGCCTGGGTGCGCGATGGCCGCGCCGATGCCCCGCGCGTGGTCTACACCTTCAGCGATGCCAACTGCCCCTACTGTCATCGCTTCTGGGAAGCGGCGCGCCCGTGGGTGGATGGCGGCAAGGTGCAGCTCCGCCACGTCATGGTCGGGGTCATCCGTGAAGACAGCCCGGCCAAGGCGGCGGCCATTCTCACCGCGCCCAACCCCAGCGCTGCGCTGCTGGAGAATGAGCGGCTGTTTGATCGTGGGGGCATCAAGCCGGCGGCATCGTTGACCGCCGAGGTGGCCAACAAGCTCGATGCCAATCAGGTGTTGATGATCGAACTGGGCTTCCAGGGCACTCCGGGCATCCTGTTCAAGGACGCCCAGGGAATGGTGCAGCGCCGTTCCGGCATGCCGCAGGGCGATGACATGACGGTGGTGCTCGGCCCACGCTGAGCCAAACCCCGAACGTTGCCTCTCGCGCCGGGTTCTGCCCAGCGCGCGGCGTTGCGCCCTGGCTGCGCCTGGGCGCGTTCACTTTGATCTGAATCAAGGCCGGTTTCGCGTGGCTGGCTACGCTGGCCGCCATGCGCACTCTCCTGAAATGCCCGGTCCGTCCCGGAAGCGCGAGCGCTCAGTCAGGAAACTGCCTGCAAACGTTCACGACGTTCTCACTCTCCGCTTGTTACTCAAGCCGCTGGCAGTGCTGCGCTGGCAGTGTTGCCCTCAGGGATGAGGGGATCCCGTGCGAGCGTGCCCATGGCCCGCGACGTCACCGACGCCGGCTGGCGAGGGTGCATCCGGCTGTGTACGGGTCATGGAGGATGGGGTGATGCGCCTGCCTGTAGTGATGATCGCGTGCGCGGCAGCGTTGGCTGCCGCACCGGTGCATGCGCAGGATTCGGCCGCATCGTTGCGGCAGGATATCCAGACGCTGCGGCACACGCTGGACCAGATGGAAAAACGCCTGCAGGCGATCGAATCCGGGAGGCCTCCGCCAACCGAGGGGGTGATCAGCGCCCCTGTTGCACCCGGCATGACCAATGTTCCCGCTGCACCCCCGGCCCCATTGACGGCCCAAGCGCAGGTACCGGGCATGGGCCAGGCGATCCTTCCGCAACGCGACTCCGTTGCGGATCCGTCCACCGCCGCATCCCGCCCGGACAGCGCCGCCGGCCCGACCGATCCCGAGCTGAAAGGCTTCTTCGCGATCCCCAGCACCGACACCCTGATCCGCATCGGCGGCTATGCCAAGCTTGATGCGATCGCCGATACGCGTGCGGCCGGCGACCAGGAACAGTTCATCACCTCATCCATTCCGGTCGGCAGCACGCACCGCGATGTCGCCAATTTCACCCTGCATGCCAAGCAGACCCGCTTCAGCTTCGAAGCGCGGCGCCCGACCACGCACGGCAACCTGCGCTTCTATCTGGAGAACGACTTCTTCGGCAGCAGTGACAGCTATCAGTTCCGCCTGCGCCATGCTTACGGGCAGCTCGGCAATACCTACGCCGGCTATGGCTATTCGACCTTCATGGATGCCGACAGCCTGCCCGACACCCTGGATTTCGCCGGGCCGGGCGGGGCGGGATACCTGCTGGTGGCCGGCATACACCACAGCTTCGCGATGGGGAAGGGCAACACGCTGACCGTGGCTGCCGAAGATCCGGACACCCAGTTGAGCAACCCTGCCGAGGGGGTCATGCCGGTCGATCAACTGCCGGATGTCACCGTTACCGCCCGCATGGAGCGCGACTGGGGCCATCTGCAGTTGGGTGCGGTCGCACGCAGCCTGGGCTACGACGGTGATGCCGGTGATGGGCGTCGTGTTGCCGGTGGCCTGCAGCTCAGCGGTTCGGCTGCGCTGGGCGAACAGGACCTGCTGTTGTTCGGCATGCTCGGTGGCAAGGGGCTGGCGCGCTACACGGCCGATCTCACCGGCTCGGGCATGGATGCGGTGGTGACCGCAGATGGGCGCCTGCAGGCCTTGTCGCTGTACGGGGGCTTCGTCGGGTATACGCACTATTGGTCGCCGCTGTGGCGATCCAACCTGATCTACGGCCAGCTCACCAGCGGGCGCAACGAGGCGTTGGCCGCCGATGCCTTCCGGCAGAGCCGCTACGGCGTCTTCAACCTGCTCTGGAGCCCGGCGCCGTCCTGGACGATGGGCATGGAACTGCTCTACGGGCAGTTGGAACAGCAAGGCGGACAGCGCGGCGACACGGTGCGGCTGCAGGGCAGCCTGCAATACAACTTCATCAAGTAACTCCCTCCACCCGGCATGACCGGGTCCCTGCCTGGCAAAGGAGCAAACGTCATGGCACAAGCAAAGAAAATCGGGGTCGTCGGCGCCACCTTCCTGGTGGCCGGCAACATGATGGGGTCGGGGGTGTTTCTGCTGCCCTCCAGCCTGGCCAAGATCGGCACCGCCTCGATCTGGGGCTGGCTGATCACCACCGCCGGTGCGCTGCTGCTCGCCTTCGTCTTCGCCAAGCTCGGCAAGCTGGCGCCCAAGGCAGGCGGGCCGTATGCCCATGCGCGTGACTGGTTCGGACCCTACATGGGCTTCCAGACCAATGCCGTCTACTGGTTTGCCAACTGGATCGGCAATGTCGCCATCCCGATCGCGGCGGTGGGCTACTTCAGCTACTTCTTCCCGATCCTGTCCGAACCCCTGCCGCGTTGCCTGGCGGTGCTGGCGCTGGTGTGGGCACTGAGTTTCGCCAACGTGATCGGCCCGTCCTTCGTCAGCAAGCTGCAGACGGTGACCACCAGCTTTGCGCTGGTGCCGATCTTGGGCATCGCCATCTTTGGCTGGTTCTTCTTCGACCCGACGATCTTCAAGGGCGCCTACAACGTCTCCGGGGAATCCAACTTCGGCGCGATCTCCAGTGCCGCCGCGCTCACCTTGTGGGCGTTCATCGGGGTGGAGTCGGCATCGGTCACCGCCGGCGTGGTGGAGAACCCGGAGAAGAACGTGGCCCGGGCGACGCTGGCCGGCGTGTTCCTGGCGGCGATTGCCTACATCGCCAGCTCTTCGGTGATCATGGGCATGGTGCCCAACGGCGAGCTGCAGGTCTCCGATGCGCCGTTCGCGCTGGCCGCCGCCAATGCAGTGGGTGGCTGGGGCGGAGCACTGGTGAGTCTGTGCGCGTTCGTCGGTGCGGCCGGCTCGCTCGGCGGCTGGATCCTGCTGACGGCGCAGAGCGCCAAGGCCGCCTCCGATGACGGCCTGTTCCCAAGCATCTTCAGCAAGACCAACAAGGACGATGTGCCGGTCAAGGGCGTGCTGATCGTGGCGGTGCTGATGACCCTGGCGGTGCTGGTCACCTCCACCTCCAAGACCGCTTCGGCCCAGTTCGATGTGATCACCTCGGCGGCCGTCGTGCTGACCCTGCTGCCGTACATCTACTCCTGCGTTGCCTGCTACTTCGTGGTCGAGCGCTCGCACACGCTGGTACATACCGGTGCGTTCTGGCTGTTGACCAGTGTCACCGTCGTGTACTGCCTCTGGGCGATCTTCGGTTCGGCCGGCAACATCGTGCAGTACGCCTTCCTCTTCGTGTTGTTCATCACGGTGTTCTATCCGTTCTTCAGCGAGGAGCGTCGCCGCCAGCGCGGCCAGCTGCCTGCGCTCGACGCCGCCGTCCGCACGACGCTTTCGTGATACTGCCCCAGGAGAATCCCTGTGTACTTCAAGTCCCTTGATTACCCGGTCATCGTCATCGATGACGACTACGAATCCCCGCGCATCGGCGGCATCCTGATCCGTGCCTTGGTGGACGAGTTGCGCAAGAATGACCAGCGCGTCCTATGCGGCCTGACCCTGGCCGATGCCCAGGCCGGTGCGCGCACCTATGTGGCGGCGTCGGCCGTGCTGATCTCCATCGATGGCACCGAGGAAAATCCCGAGCAGTTCCAGCGGCTGCTGGGCTTCCTGCGTGAGCAGACAGCCCGCCGCGCCAACCTGCCGGTCTTCCTGTATGGCGAACGGCGCACCATCGAGAAGGTGCCGAGCAAGCTGCTCAAGTTCGTGCACGGCTACATCTTCCTGTTTGAAGACACCAAGAGCTTCATCTCGCGCCAGGTGATGCGGGCGGCCGAAGACTACATGGCGAACCTGCTGCCACCGTTCTTCAAGGCCCTGATCCACCATACTGCCGAGTCCAACTATTCCTGGCACACGCCGGGACATGCCGGCGGCGTGGCGTTCACCAAGTCGCCGGTCGGGCGTGCGTTCCACCAGTTCTACGGCGAGAACACCCTGCGCAGCGATCTGTCGATCTCGGTGCCGGAACTTGGCTCGCTGCTGGACCACACCGGCCCGATCAAGGAGGCCGAGAACGAGGCGGCGCGCAACTTCGGTGCCGACCATACTTTCTTCGTCACCAACGGTACCTCCACGGCCAACAAGATCGTCTGGCACGGCACCGTCGGTCGCGGCGATGTGGTGTTCGTCGACCGCAACTGCCACAAGTCGCTGTTGCACTCGCTGATCATGACCGGCGGCATCCCGGTTTACTTCACCCCGAGCCGCAACGCGCACGGCATCATCGGCCCGATCAGCCTGGATCAGTTCACCCCCGAATCCCTGCAGCAGGCCATTGCGGCCAACCCGCTGGCCAGCAAGGCCTACAAGGCCGGCTCCAAGCCGCGCATGGCGGTGGTGACCAACTCGACCTACGATGGGCTCTGCTACAACGCCGAGAAGATCGCCGAGGAGATCGGCAGCGCGGTCGATTTCCTGCATTTCGACGAAGCCTGGTACGCGTACGCCGCGTTCCATCCGTTCTACGAGAACCATTACGGTATGGCCAAGGGCAAGCCGCGCGAGCAGGATGCGATCATCTTCACCACGCACTCCACGCACAAGCTGCTGGCGGCGTTCTCCCAGGCCTCGATGATCCACGTGCGCAATGCGGCCTCCCGTGAGCTGGATGCCGAGCGCTTCAACGAAGCGTTCATGATGCACACCACCACCAGCCCGCATTACGGGGTGATCGCGGCCTGCGACGTGGCGTCCAAGATGATGGAGGGCGCGGCGGGTGAATCGCTGGTGCAGGAGATGCACGACGAAGCGATCGCATTCCGCCGTGCCATGCTGCATGTACGCGAGGATCTGGGCCGCGACGACTGGTGGTTCAGCGTGTGGCAGCCGGACAAGCTGGAGCGCTCGCTGGCCAAGGGCGATGCGCCGGCCCCGATGGTGGCCAAACGCAGCGAGTGGTACCTGCAGCCGGACGCACACTGGCACGGCTTCGATGGGCTGGTCGACGACTATGTACTGATCGACCCGATCAAAGTGACCCTGCTCACGCCCGGGCTGTCGATGGACGGCGGGATGGGCCAGCGTGGCATCCCGGCCGCGGTGCTGAGCAAGTTCCTGTGGACCCGCGGCATCACGGTGGAGAAGACCAACCTTTACTCGGTGCTGTTCCTGTTCTCTATGGGCATCACCAAGGGCAAGTGGAGCACCCTGGTCACCGAGCTGATGGCCTTCAAGGAGCTTTACGATTGCAACGCACCGTTGACCCGTGCATTGCCGCAGCTCGCCGCCGAGTTCCCGATCGCCTACGCGGGCTGGGGTCTGCGCGATCTGTGCGATGCGCTGCATGCCTTCAACGATGAGTTCGGCGTGGCCCAGGTGATGCGTGCGATGTACGTGGACCTGCCCGAGCCGGTGATGACCCCGGCCGAGGCGTACGACCACCTGGTGCGCGGCCAGATCGAGCGGGTCGATATCGAGCAGATCAGCGGTCGTATCGCCGGCACCATGCTGGTGCCGTATCCGCCTGGCATTCCGACCATCATGCCGGGCGAGCGCTTCGGTGCCAGCGATGAGCCGATCATCCAGTCGCTGCGGATCGCCCGTGAACAGAACGCGCGCTTCCCGGGCTTCGAGTCCGATGTGCACGGGCTTATCATCGATACCGACGGCGATGCGCCGAGCTACAAGGTGGAGGTGCTGAAGATCTGACGCCCGCGCGGAGGACCTTCGGCCAGCGATGGATACAGCACGCGAGCAGCGGGTCCTCACATTTTCCATCGGGGTGACGCTGGCCGTCAGCGCCATCGGCTTCATCGGCGGCCTGTTGGTGGGATCGCAGGCGATCCTGTTCGACGGTGTCTACAGCCTGGTGGATGTGGCGCTGACCCTGGTGGCGCTGTCGGTGCTGCGGCTGGTGGCGCGGGAAGAAAGCCCGCGCTTCCAGTATGGCTATTGGCACCTGGAGCCGATGGTGGAGGCGCTCGGCGGGGCGATCCTGTCGCTGGCCTGCATCTATGCGTTGGCCAACGCGGTGATCGGGCTGACCACCGGGGGGCATGAGGTCAAGGCTGGGCCTGCGCTGCTGTGGGCCGCCGTACTGTGCGTGAGCAACCTGGCCATGGCGGCGTTCGTGCGTACCCGCGCGATGCAGCTGCACTCGGCCCTGCTGTGGCTGGACGTGCGCGCCTGGCTGCTCAGCGGGCTGATGAGCCTGGCCGTGGTGTTGGCGTTCGCCATCGCGCTGCTGCTGCGCGATGGCGAGCACGCCCACTGGATTCCCTACCTGGATCCGCTGGTGCTGGCCGCGATCAGTATCGCGGTGCTGCCGGTACCGCTGCGCAGCGCCTGGAAGGCCATGCGCGAAGTGCTGCAGGTGGCGCCGGATACGCTGGATGCGCGCGTGCAGGCCGTGATGAAAGACTTCGTCGCCGAGCACGGCTATCTGGATTTCACCAGCCATGTGGCCAAGATGGGCCGAATGCGGTTCGTGGAAATCCACATCCTGACCCGTCCGGAAACGGTGATCGGCACCATCGGCAACGTGGACGCGATGCGCGACGAGATCGCCGAGCGATTGGATGCGCGCGGCAGCGAATTCTGGCTGACCATCGATTTCACGGCCGATCCGGCCTGGACCTGACTCGGCGCGCAAGCGCTCAAGGTGGGGCCGTCTGGCTCTCACTGGACGTCGAGATGATGGTTGCGTTCTGCGGCAGAGACACCACGAACGGGTAGCGCGGCAGCAGCCAGGGGTAGTCACGCTCCAGCACGGCTTGGGCGTCATCGCGCCGGTCGGTGAATGCCAAGCTGTGCACCATCACCCGGCGGGCGTCCTGCTGGCTCGGCTCGCCCGTCACGACGTACACATCGCCTATGTAGGTGGCCTTGCCGGCTCCGATCGTGATGCGTGGGGCATCGGCCTCGTCGAGGGCGAAAGTCTGCCCTTGCCGGTAAAACAGCAGTCCGATGTAATAGCGCCCGGCCTTGATACGCAACGACGTGGTGGGCTCGTTGCAGACGATCACTCCCTTGAAACGGTACGGGCCGATCAGCCCCTTGGCTGAAGTGCCCGGCGCGTACAACTGCATGCCGAAGGTGTTCTCCGGGCAGTGGCTGGTGGTGATCAGCAGGCCTTCGTCGGGCTTGAGTGCGGCGCTTTCCTTGAGGTTCTGCGGCCCGGCCAGGCAGGGCAGGGCGACCAGCAACAGCAGTGCAGTCCAGACCATTCTCATCCTGAGCTCCGGTGGTGTTCTTCGTGAACGTGCTTGAAGGAACGTACGACCCGCCCGGATGGCCGGGAGTGCACGAATCATCCATGACTGCACCGCAGCGTTGCAATGCCCTGCGTTGACCTCAACCGAGGTTGAGGCAAGAGACTGCGTACTCATTCCTTGACCAAGCCTCCCCCCATGTTGACCGATGTCCCTGTTGCGCCTGCCGGCCTGTTTGGTTTCATCAATCCGTCCGGGCTGTACGATCCGACCGCGAACGGCTATTCCCACGTTGCCGTGGTGCGGCTGCCGGCCCGCGTGATCCACATCGCCGGGCAGGGCGGGGAGACCGCCGATGGCGCGCTGTCGCCGCGCTTCGAGGCGCAGGTCGCCCAGGCGCTGGACAACCTCAGCCTCGCACTGGCGTCGGCCGGTGCCACCCTGGCCGACGTGGCCAAGCTCACCGTGCTGGTGGTGGATCACGATCAGGACCGGCTCGGCATCTTGTCCGAACAGATCGGCCGACGCTGGCCCTTGGGCCGTGCGCCGACCTGCACGCTGATCCCGGTGCCGCGGCTGGCGTTGGACGGCATGCTGTTTGAGATCGAGGCGACGGCCTACACCCGTTGAGCGACTCCGGGGCGAGCCTTTTACTGTGATATACGAAACATATATGATGTGTATATCCACCTTTTGAGGCTCGCCCATGGGCATCGTCAACATCGACGACGAACTGCACGACAACCTGCGGCGCGCCAGCGGCGTCTCGGGCCGCTCGATCAATGCCCAGGCGGGGTTCTGGATCAAGATCGGCATGCTCTGCGAAATGAATCCGGGCATGAGCTACCAGGAGATCGTCAGCCGTGAACTGCGTGCCGCCGGGGTCGAACCGGGCGCGTTGCGGGTGGCCGAGGCATGATCAAGACCGCTGAAGAACAGGCGCTGATGCGCGCATCGGGACGCCTGCTGGCACAGGTTTTCGAAGCGCTGGACGAGCTTTCGCTGGAGGGCATGAGTACGCTGCAGGTGAACGACTGGGTCGAGCGTTTCATCGTCGATCATCTGCATGCGCGCCCGGCGAGCAAGGGCCAGTACGGCTTTGCGTACGCCCTCAATTCCTCCATCGACAACGTGGTCTGCCATGGCGTGCCCTCACCGGATGTCATCCTGCGCAGCGGCAGCATCGTCAATCTGGACATCACCCTGGAGAAGGACGGTTACATCGCCGATTCCAGCAAGACCTATCTGATCGGCGAGGTGGACTACGCGGCCAAGCGGCTGGTACGGGTCACGCGCGAAGCGATGTGGAAGGGCATCGCGGTGGTGCGCCCGGGTGCAACCCTGGGTGACATCGGTTTTGCGATCCAGCAGCACGCCAAGGCGCACGGCTACAGCGTCGTCCGCGAATTCTGCGGCCACGGCATCGGCCAGGAGATGCACGAAGACCCCCAGGTGCTGCACTACGGTCGGCGTGGCGATGGCCTGGAACTCGAAGAAGGCATGACCTTCACCATCGAGCCGATGATCAACCAGGCACGCGCGGCCATCGACATGAGCGACGACGGCTGGACGGTGACCACCCGTGATGGGAAGCTCTCGGCACAGGCCGAGCACACGGTGCTGGTGACTGCCGATGGAGTCGAAGTACTGACGTTGCGGGCAGACGAGCGCGTGGTGCGCTGAAGCGGCCGCCGGACTAGACTCGGCTGCCTCATTCGTTGCGCGTGGAGACCAGCTTGAGAAACGCCTCGTTCTGATACCGGCTCATGCGCAGCTGCTGGCCGGTGTCCATGGTCACCACGTGGTGGCCGTTGAACCACGGATGGATCGCCTTGACCCGGCGCACGTTGACGATCGCCGAACGATGCACGCGCGCGAAGTACCGCGGATCCAGCCGCGCGGCGAGGGTGGTCATGGTCTCGCGCAGCTCATGCATGCGGTCGACCAGGTGGATCTCGACCGTGTTGCGTGCCGCCTTGATCCAGATGATGTCCTCCACCGCCACCAGCACCACATGCTCATCGACCCGTACCGGGATACGCTGCAGGTAGTCGTCCCGCTGGCGCAGTGCATCCAGCGCCTGCAGGATCTGCGCCGAGGCCTGTGCGCCCACGCCGCTCGCCGCCGACAGCCGCGCCTTCGCCCGCTGCAGCGTGGCGGCAAAGCGTTCCCGGCTGAAAGGCTTGACCAGATAATCCACAGCATTGGCCTCGAAGGCCTTCACTGCATACTGCTCGTACGCGGTGACAAACACGGTGGCCGGCATTCGCGCCGCGCCGACGGTGGCCACCACGTCCATGCCATTGATCGCCGGCATCTGGATGTCCAGGAACACCAGGTCCGGTGAGTGGCTGCGGATCGCGCCGACCGCCGAGATGCCATCGCCGCATTCGCCGACGATATCGATCTCGGGATCATCGCGCAGCAAACGCACGATCGCATGGCGGGCGATCGGCTCATCATCGACCACCAGCACGGTCAGGCTCATGCCGGCGCGATCCCCGGCGTTGTACCCGGGGCGAACTCGGGTGCCTCGTCGGCACTGTCCAATTCACGGAACGGCACGCGGACGCGGCAGGCCACGCCCTCTGGCCAGAGCATGTCCAGCCGGACATCGGCGGCATCGCCGTACAGTTCCTTCAGGCGCAGGCGTGTATTGGACATGCCGATGCCGTGCCCGGCCGATGCGGTCGGTTCGGCCGAAAGGGTGCTGTTGCGGTTGCGCACTTCGATGCACAGCGTGTCGCCATCGCGGCGGGCCTCGATCTCGATCGTGTCGCTGCCTACGCGCTGGCCGATGCCATGGCGTAGCGCGTTCTCCACCAGCGGCTGCAGGATCAGGCTGGGCACCGCGCAGTTCAGCGTGTCCGGAGCGATGTACGTGCGGGTGGTGAGCCGATCCTTGAAGCGGGTGCGCTGGATGCCCAAGTACAGCTCGATCAGGTCCAGTTCCTGGCGCAGGCTGATTTCCTGGCCGTCGTAGTCTTCCAGGAACGCGCGCAGCAGTTCGCTCAGGCGCAGCAGCATGTCTTCGGCCGAGACCTTGTCCTCGTCGAGCAGGGTAATGATCGCGTGCAGGGTGTTGAACAGAAAGTGCGGCTGCAGCTGGGATTTCAGCGAGAGCAGACGCGACTGCGCCAGCTCGGTGGCCAGCTGGCTCGCCTCCAGTTCACGGCGCGCCTTCTCGGCGTGGAAATGGATGGCCTGCTGGATCGCGAACAGAGTCCAGTAGGTCAGCAGCCCGATGGCGAAGTGCTGCTCAAGGAAGTAGCCCAGCTGCTCGAAGAAACCGCTCGGCTCGAACAGGGTGGAGACCATCGCGCCCACGACCATGGCGATGAACGTCATGCCGACGCTGGCCACCGCCTGTGCGCCGAGCCCGTGCAGGCGCCCGCTGCCGCGTACCGGAAAGCGCTCGGCGAGGCGGAAGACCGTGGGTGCCAGCGCAGCCCAGGTGTACCACTGGATCAGCGACCACCGAAGCAGATCCCAGAGGGGTTGTTGGCTGTTCGGTAGACCGGCGTTGATCGAGGTCTGCAGGGCGAACACCACGGCCACTGCCGTCCACAGGGCGAGGTAGCGGGACAGGCGGATCCGGGTGCTGCCGAGGCGAATGTACATGGTCGATTCCGGGCCAGGCATCTCTGGCGACGCTCATCTTAGGCAGGCGGCGGGAGGGCGGGAAGCGCCATGACGGCCCATTACGATTGGCCTGGTCGTGGCGACGATTCGTCCCGGATCGGTTGGCCGATCCGGCCGGCGGGCGCGTGATGCGGGTGTCCATCACCTGACTGGAGCACCGCCATGATCCTGATCCGCCCCCTTCTGCTCGTTTCGTTGCTGCTCGCCGCTAGCGCCCACGGCGGACAGGCGCGTTACTTGGGTCTGCTCAACCGGGCGTACGACAGCGTGGTGACCGTCGATGTCGCGCCAGCCGGCACGGAAGCGTTTGCGCCGCGGTCGATCGATATTCTTGCGGGTGGCGGCGGCAGCACCATGATCCGCCTGGCCGACGAGGGCTGCCGGTTCGATCTTCGTGTCGCGTTCCGCAACGGGCGACGGGTGGTCTACCGCGATGTGGATGTGTGCAGGGGCGACACACTGGTCATCGCGCCGCTGAAGAAAACACCCGATGATCGTGCGGTTGCGCTGGAGCCACAGACGCCAACGCGTGGCCGATAGCAGGGGGGCGCGGCGAGTGCCGTCCGCCGTCCGCGCTTACGGAGGCATACGCGGCATGCGCTGCTCCACCAGCGCCGCGACCCAGTCGATGAAGACCCGCAGCTTGACGCTGACATGCCGGTTCGGGGGGAACGCAAGGTGCAGCGGCATTGCATCGATGCGCCACCCCGGGAACAGCCGGACCAGCTCGCCGGCGGCCACGTGCGGGGCGGCCATGTAGTCGGGGAGCCACAGCGCACCCAGGCCCGCCACGCCCGCGGCGAGATACGCATTGCCATCATCGACCGCGAGCAGGTGGTGCCCCTTCACGGTCACCGGTTCGTCGCCGCGCTGGAGGGTGTAGGGCAGAACCGTGCCACTGCGCGAGCGCAGGTAGCCGACCACGCGATGCGGGGCCTGCGCCAGGTCCTGCGGATGCGCGGGGATGCCCGCCTGCTGCAGATAGGCCAGCGAGGCGTAAATGCCCGCCGGCAGATCGCCGATGTGGCGGGCGACCAGCGATTGATCGGTGATCTGTCCGCCGCGGATCACGCAGTCCACGTTTTCGTCGATCAGGTCCACGTGGCGATCGCTGACGCCCAGATCGAGCTGGATCTCCGGATAGCGGCCCAGGAAGTCGGGTAGCGCCGGGACCAGCACCAGCCGCGCAAACGGTGCAGGCACATCCACGCGCAGACGCCCGCGCGGGGCCGCCGCCGCGCTGGACAGACTGGTTTCTGCATCATCGATATCGGCCAACAGCCGGACCACGCGTGCGTAGTAGGCGGCCCCGTCGGCAGTGACGTTCACCTGGCGGGTGGTCCTGTTGAGCAGGCGCACCCGCAGCCGCGCTTCGAGTTGCTGCACCAGTTGGGTGACCGTGGTGCGGCTCATGTGCAGCGTCTCGGCCGCCTTGGTGAAGCTGCCGGTTTCCACCACCCGGGCAAAGGCCTGCATCGCATCGAACCGGTCCATCTGCCTTCCACGGGGAGGATGATTGTTCGGATTCTACAAACAATGTTGGGCAGACGGCCGCGTTTATCCGGCGCGCAAGGCGACCTACTGTGGCCTTTCATTCTTGATGGGCCGGTGTCGGCCCAAGGCAGAGCTGGGTCATGGCTGCACGTGACGTCGTTTTTCCGCCGGGCCGCCAGGCCCTGTACGAGCGCAATCGCTATTCGCCGGCGGTGCGGTCCAATGGGTTCCTGTTCGTGTCCGGCCAAGTGGGCAGCCGCGAGGATGGTTCGCCCGAGCCCGACCTGGAGGCGCAGGTCCGCCGCGCCTTCGACAATCTCAACGCGGTGCTCACCGCGGCGGGCTGCACGTTCAATGATGTCGTCGACGTGACCGTATTCCTGGTCAATCCCGAGCAGATCTTCGAACGCGTCTGGGCCATCGTGCCGGAGTACTGGGGTGAGGCGCCGTATCCCACGCTCACCGGTATCGGCGTGACCTGGCTGTATGGTTTCGACGTGGAGATCAAGGTGATCGCGAAGCTGCCGTAGCAGGCCTTCACGCGGTGACGGCCGGGCGTTGCCGATAGTGGGCCGTCATCCTGCTTCCTGTCGCGGATCCACATGCCCCTGATTCCCGAGCGCGTGCAGCGCTGGCCCCGACCGTGGCGCGTCGCGTTGCTGTCGTTGCTGGTGCTGTACGCGCTGTACCTGCTGGCGGGCAACGTATTCCTCAATACGCCGCTGTTCGATGCGGTCACCAACCGCAAGCCTGAAAAATTCACGATGCAGACCGGGCCGGCACTGACCCTGATGCCCGGGCAGGCGGTGGTCTGGAACATCCGCATGCGCGGGCAGGCCAATCGAACGCAGTATGTGTTCCGCGCTGACCGGGCGAGCGCCTGGATCGATCTGCCGGCGCTGCTGCGCAAGGAGGTGCGCATTCCGCGCATCGATGCCACGGGGGTGGAGGCCGAGGTCGAGCGTGTGGAGAAGGCCATCCCGCCACCACCGCGTGGCGACCGCGGCTGGACGCTGCGCTTCGATGCGATCCACAGCGACACCATCCGCAGCGGGCGCTTTGGCAAGCTGCTGATCGTGGGCCAGGGGCACGGCAACGTCGGTTTCCTTAAGCAGCTCAAGGGCGGCCCGTCGGAGCTGTTCGATTCCACGGCGGGGTTTGATGACGCCCAGGTCAGTGTCGACGGGGTCAACGTGTTGGACGATGCCCATATCGCCGCGCGTTTCCATTTCCCGCGGCACTATCGTGACGACGCACCGGGGCTGCAGAAACTCGGCATCACCTGGGCACAGCTGCAGATCGATGCCCGCAGCCAGGGCCTGCGCATCGATACCGGCGGCCCACACGTCAAGGTGGGTAGCGCGGTCTCCAATGCACGCCTGACGGCGGATGTAACCCTGGAAGAGGGCGCGCTGCGACCGGGCAGCCGGTTGGTCTGGCGGCTTCCCCTGCACGCGGGCGTCAACGCCGATGACCGCGGCCTGCTGTCGCTGCAATTGGATGTGGCGCAGGACATGCGGGTCCAGGCGCGGTTGCCGCGCGACGCGGAGACGGGCAGTGAGCTCAACGCCGATGTCCGGGTGACCGGCCGCAGGATTCCGTTCCAGGCGCCTGCCGAGCTGCTGCCGCGTCTGTCCGGCACGGTGCAGGGTGCATGGCAGTTCCAGTCGCTGAACTGGATCAGCGATCTGTTCGTGAAAAAGCCTTGGTTCCATCTTGATGGGGGTGGCCTGCTCAAGGCGGACGTCATCATTGCAGACGGTGAGCTTGCACCGGGCAGCACGGTGGATATTCCGCAGGTGGCGGCCGTGGCCGAGGTGGCAGGCGTGCGCATGCGGGGCGATGCCCATGCACAAGGCCGGATCGTGGAGGGCGAGCCGCCGCAGGCAGAGCTGAAGGTGCAGATCCCCCGATTCCAGGCCGCGCCGACCAATGCGCCGAAGGCGCTGTTGTTCGATGGCAGACAGCTCGCGCTCACGCTGCGCGGCGATGCGCGTTTGAAGCAGTTGAGTGACGGGATGCGGGCACAGCTGCGCTTCACCGATGCACGGGTGCCGGACCTCACCGCCTACAACCGGTATCTGGGCAACGACAACGTGCGCCTGCTCGGCGGTACCGGCCTGCTCAGCGGTGATGTGTCGCTGGATGCGTCCGGCCGGGTGGGCAAGGGCAGTGCCGATCTGCGCGGCACCGGTGCCCGGCTGAGCGTCGCCGGCATCGCCATGCGCGGCGATGCGCAACTGCAGGCGCGACTGCAGCGTGCGGATTTCGACAGCCGCCAGTTCGATCTCGGTGGCACCACCGTGGACCTGCGCAACATCCATGTAGGCGATGAAAAGAGTGACGGCCGCTGGTGGGGCAAGGTCGCGATCCGCAGCGGCCACATTGATGCCGCCGCGCCGTTCCAGGTGGACGGGCTGGCGGACCTGCGCCTGCGCGATGCCGGGCCGTTGCTCGGGGTATTCGCCCAGCGCAGCGAGTACCCGCGCTGGGTGCTGGGGATGCTGGATTCCGGCGAGGTGCAGGCCAGTGGGCAGCTGCGCTGGCGCAGTGGCGAGCTGATCGTGGAGGACCTGCAGGCCGAGAACGAGCGGCTGTCCCTGCAGGCCCGGCTGGATCTGAGTCACGCCAAGCGGCGTGGCGATCTCTATCTGCGCTGGGGTGTGCTCGGGGCCGGGATCGAGCTGCAGGGCGAGCAGCGCAAGTGGCACCTTGCCGGCGCCCGCGACTGGTATGCCAAGCAGCCGCGGCTGCTGCCGGCCAGGCCGGCCGCAGCGAAACAAGGCGACGGCACACCCTGAGGCAGTGGAGTGCTCCCCCTCTGTGGGCCCGGCTTGGTATCCTCGCCGCGCCCACTGTCTGGTGACAGCGTGCCTCTCGCCGTCATCGACCCGTTATCCCATGAGCAACAGCCCCCACCGCGTCCAAGGCCTCAACAACGATGAGGTCGCCGCCGATTGGCCGGCCATCACCGACCGCGAGATCACCTGGCTGCGCGGGCGGTTCCCGCAGCTGGATGGCCAGTGCCACGTGCTGTGGCACAGCCCCCGGCCGATGTCTGCCGCCGCCATTGTCGAGAGCGAGGGGGGCAGGGTGTTCGTCAAGCGTCATCATGGCAGCGTCCGCAGCGCGGCCGGCCTGACCGAAGAGCATCGTCTGCTCCAGCACCTGGCTGCCCAGGGTGTGCCGGTGGTCGAGGTGCTGCATGACCGCGACGGTACAACGGCCGTCGAACACGATTGCTGGACCTACGAGCTGCATACCGTGGGCTGCGGCCAGGACATCTACCGCGACGCGCCGTCCTGGACGTTGCTGACCGATTCCGCGCAGGCGCGCGAGGCGGGCCGGATGCTGGCGCGATTGCACCGCGCGTCGGCCAGCTATCACGCACCCCAACGCAGCACCCACCTGCTGGTCGCGCGCGATGATCTGATCCGCGCCGCCGATCCCATTGCCGCCCTGCAGGCCGGGCTCGGTGATCGTCCGGGCCTGGCGGCCTACCTTGCGCGACAGCACTGGCAGGCCGATCTGCAGCGGGCGCTGCTGCCCTGGCACGCCGGGCTGGCCGAGCGCCTGCAGGCCGAGCCCCGCCTCTGGGCGCACAACGACTGGCATGTGTCCAACCTGCTCTGGCGTCAGCACGGCGATACGTCCGTCGTCGATACCGTGCTGGATGTTGGCCTGGCCTCACCGACCAGTGCCTTGTTCGACCTGGCCACCGCCATCGAACGCAACGCCATCGCCTGGCTGGCGCTGGAGCGCGGCGAGGCGGCGGTACGTGCGGATATCGCGCTGGCACTGCTGGCCGGTTACCGCGACATCGAGCCGCTGTCTGCCGAGCGCGTGCACCTGCTGGCCGATCTGCTGCCGGTCGTCCAACTCGACTTCGCCCTGTCGGAAGTGGAGTACTTCGAAGCCGTGACCCACTCGCCGGCCAACGCCGACGTGGCCTACCACACCTTCCTGCTGGGCCATGCTGACTGGTTCAGCACCCCGGCGGGGCAGGGCCTGCTGAAGGCGCTGCACGCCGCGGCCTGAGCGACAGGCTCGCTTATCCGTACCATTTGTAGTGAAATAGTCACAGAAGCGGGGGTGCCTGGCGAAACCAGGCTGAGAGAGTCCCTTGGAACCTGATCCGGTTTGCACCGGCGTAGGGAGCTTTGAGCAGCAGGCATACCGCCGTGATGGGTCGGTGCGCGTGCGTGCCTTCGCTTCGTCTCCCCCAGCTGATGACGAATCGAATGAACCGTTGCTTCCGCCCCACGCTGTTGTCCGCCGCCCTCTGCGCCGCGCTGCCTCTTCATGCCAATGATCTCGCGGACGCGCTCGAGCGCTCGCCGACCGAGCTCGCCGCCGTGCGCGTGCAGGCGCATCAGCCGGCAGCTACCACCACGCAGACCAGCAGTTTCGGCGCGGGTGACTGGAAGAGCACCCCGGCCTCGGTGAACGTCCTGGATCGCGATCTGCTGGACAGCCGCCAGGTGCGTACGTTGTCCGAACTGGCCAGCAACGATGCCTCGCTGGGCGACAGCTACGCGCCGGTCGGTTACTACCAGAACATCGCGATCCGCGGCTTCCCGCTGGATACCGGTACCGGCTACCGTTTCAACGGCCTGGCCATCACCGGCGAGCAGCGCCTGGCGCTGGAGAGCATCCAGTCGGTGGAGATCCTCAAGGGCGAGGCCGGCCTCGCCGCGGGCGTGATGGCACCGGGTGGGATCATCAACTACGTGGGCAAGCGCACGGCCGAGGTGCGCAATGTCACCCTCGGCACGGATTCGGAAGGCTCACGCTACACCGCGGTGGATCTCGGCCACTGGCTGTCGCCGCGTTTTGGCGTGCGTTTCAATGCCGCCTGGGAAGACAGCGATTCCTACATCGATCACGCCGACGGGCGCCGCAACTTCTATTCGCTGGCCACCGACTGGCTGATCGGCGAGCGCGGCAAGCTGGAGGTGGATGCCAACTACCAAACCAGCGCGCAGCGCTCGGCCTCGGGCTATCAGCTGCTGGGCGCCACCGAGCTGCCGCGCGGCGTGGACCGCAAGCACATGCTGGGCTACCAGGCCTGGCAGCGGCCGGTCGGCATCGACAGCACCAACCTCACTGCATTGCACACCTACGACTTCAGCCCGACGTGGCAATCGCGAGTATCGGCCAGCTACAGCCGCTCGGTGATCGACGACAACGTCGCCTTCGCCTACGGCTGCTACTACGCCGCCGGCTGCGCCGATGGCAGCGTGCCGGGCAACTACTTCGCGCCCAACGGCGACTACGACATCTACGATTACCGCAGCCCGGATGACACCCGCCGCAACCTCGAATTCCGTGGCGAACTGCGCGGCAGGTTCGCCACCGGCGATGTCCGGCACGAGCTGAGCGTGGGTGCGGACCGTTTCGAGCGCACCGTGGACAAGCGCCGCAACGTCAACGAGTACGTGGGCACCGCCAACATCCACGATGCACAGGTGCCGCAGTTTGAACCGTCGCCGCTGATGCCGGGCCCCTCCGCGCGGCGTCTGGACAGCGCGCAGACCGCGGTGTTCGCACTGGACCGCATGAGCTTCGGTGACTGGCAGTGGCTGGCCGGTGGCCGCTTTGTCCGCCTGGACGAGCGCGCCTATGACAAGCGCGGCAACCCCGAGCGCCACAGCCGCCTGTCGCGCTTCCTGCCGCAGACCGCGCTGGTCTGGAAGGCGACCGACGAGGTCAACGCCTATGTCAGCTACGTGCGGGGTATTTCGCTCGGCCAGGAAGCGCCGTTCTGGACCTCCAACGAAGGCACGTTCCTGCCCGCGGTGCTGTCGCGCCAGACCGAAGTGGGCGTCAAGTATGTGCGCAGCGATGCGCTGACGTTGGGTGCCGCTCTGTTCCGCACTTCGCAGCCGTTCCAGTACGCCAAGCCGGACGGCAGCGATGCGGGCTACACCTTCGTCCAGGAAGGGCAGCAGACCCATACCGGGCTGGAGCTCACCGCGCAGGGCCAGCTCACCGAGCGCCTGTCGCTGACCGCCAGCGCCAGTGTGCTGCGCGCCCGCGCCCGCGATGCCGGCACGCCGGATTACGAAGGCCATCAGCTGATCAACGTGCCCAAGACGCGCGCGAGCGTGCATGCCGAATACCAGCTGCCGTTCGTGACCGGCCTGGGGCTGACCGGCGGCTGGCGTTACGCGGCCTCCAACGTGGCCACCGCCGATGGCCGCGTGAGCGCACCGGCGTACAGCGTGTTCGACGCCGGCCTGCGCTTCAAACATCAGCTGGGTGAGCATCCGGTGACCTGGAATCTCTCGGTGGACAACCTGTTCAACCGCTTCTACTGGCGTGACACCGGCAGCAGCTCGGGCGACTACTACCTGTTCCCGGGCGCACCGCGTCAGGCGCGGTTGTCGGTCACGTTCGCGCTATGAACCCGGCGATCCTGGAATGGTCGGCGGCCATCGTCAGCATGCTTGGCGTGTGGCTGATGACGCGCCGGGTCACCATTGCCTGGCCGGTCGGGCTGATCTCGGTCACGCTGTACGCGCTGGTGTTCGCCGAGGCACGGCTGTACTCGGACACGCTGCTGCAGGTCGTCTTCGGTGGCTTCCTGGTCTACGGCTGGGTGCGCTGGCGTGGCCAGGTGGAGGACGATGGCCGGGTCGCGATCATGCCGCTGGCGCGGGCGGCCATGTGGCGTGACCTCGGCATCGGCGTCGCCTTCGGCATCGCGCTCGGCGCGGCGATGCACTTCCTCACCAATGCAGCGTTGCCGTGGCTGGATGCAATGCTGGCTGCGCTGAGTCTGGTCGCCCAGTGGTGGCAGGCGCGGCGTCACACGGCCGCATGGTGGCTGTGGATCCTGGTCGACGTTGTCTACGTCGGCATGTACATGGTCAAGTCACTGCACGTGACCGCCGTGCTGTATCTGGTGTTCGTCGGCCTGGCCGTGATGGGGTTGCGGGCATGGACGGTGGCGCGCAACGACGCGCTGCTTCACAACGTAGAAGGGCGGCGCGGTTAAGTCCGCGCCGCCCTTCGTTACTTCAGGTCTGCACTCGACCCGGCGCGGTCAGAACCGCGCCGTGGCACCCACGAAGAAGGTGCGTGCACCCCCGTCGTAGTTGTTGCCTTCTTCGATGGTGGAGACATCGCCGAGGTTGAGCACGCCCGCGCGCACGGTCAGGTGCTCGTTGACGTCGTAGCCGGTGACCAGGTCCCAGGTGGTGTACGCCTTGGCGAACGTCGCACTGGTGGAGGAAACCAGCTGCTCGCCGATGTGCTGCGCGCTCAGGTTGAGTGACCAGGCATCGGTCACCTGCCAGTCCAGCGAGGTATTGGCGGTCAGCTTGGGGACCACCAGCAGGCTGGCGCCGGTGGTGCGGTTCTTCGATTCCAGCATGCGGGTGGCGTTGGTGACCCAGTTCAGTCGCTCATGCAGGGGCACGGTGACGCTGGCTTCGACGCCGCGGGTGCGTGCCTTCTGGATGTTCTGCGCGACCGTCCACCAGAATCCGTTGACGAAGCTGGTCGTCTGGCCGGGGATATCACGCAGCGGGACCTGCTGGATCTTGTCATCGAAGTCTGTCAGGAAGTAGGTGGCCGAGGCCGACCAGCCGTTCTTGTCGTAGCCGACGCCCAGCTCGTAGTTGGTGCTGGTTTCCGGTTCCAGGTTCGGATTGCCGGCCATGTAGCAGCCGGTGGTACCGTCGGCGCTGATCGAGCGGTTGGTCCAGCCTTCCACGGTCAGCGCGGTGCAGCCGTTGCCACCGGACTGGGTCGCCGCGCCGGCGGTGCCCTGTTTCAGGGTGGGCGCGCGGAAGCCCTGCGAGACACCGCCGCGCACAGTCCAGTCATCGGACGGGTGCCAGACGCCGTAGACGCGCGGGCTCAGGTTGTCGTCGTAGTTGTCGGTGTTGTCCCAGCGCAGGCCCACGGTCAGGATGAAGCGCTCGTGCAGCGTGATGTGATCTTCGGCGAACAGCGCCCAGGAGTCGGCCTCACTGACCGGGCTGATCCGCCCGGTACCGGTCCAGGTGACCGGCACGGTGCCGATGGTGTCGCCGTTCTTCAACTCTTCGCGCTTCCACTGCCCGCCCACGTTCAGGCTCTGCTCGAAGCCCCAATGGAAGCTGCGGGTGAACGCGGTATCGAACACCGTCTCCTTGGAGTGGTTGCCGACGGCGCTGCCCTTGTCTTCGTAATCGTTCTGCACCAGCGTCGTCTTGGACGTGGCGGCATCGCCGTAGCGACCATCGTGCATGACCACGTAGCCTGTCTGCACCAGCTTGGACAGACCCCACGCACCGACCGCACCGGCACCGCTGTTGCGCTGCTCGCCACGCGAGGCTTCAAAGCCAACGGTGTGGTCATCATTGACGCGCCAGTTCAGCAGGGCGTTGGCGTTCTCGGCCTTGTTGCCGGGCGTCTGGCGGCGGCCGGTATCCGATTCGCGGTTGGTGACATTGGCACCGACGCGCAGGCCCAGGTTCTCGGTCAGCGGACCACTGAACAGCGCGCCCATCTGGGTGGTATCGCCGCGGGTCGGGGAATCGGGCTTGCTGTAGTTGAAGGTGACCGAGCCGCCCCATTCGTTGGCGATCTTGCGGGTGATGATGTTGATCACGCCGCCCATGGCGTCGGAACCGTACAGCGAGGACATCGGCCCGCGGACCACCTCGATGCGCTCGATCATGTCCGGCGAGAGCCAGTTCAGATCCTGCGGACCCAGATCATCGCGGTAGTTCACGCCGGAGGAATTGCCCTGGCGGCGGCCGTCGATGAGGATCAGGGTGTACTGCTCGGGCAGGCCGCGCAGGCGGATCTTGGACTGCGCACCCGACAGCGCGTAGCCGCCGGTCACGCCGGGCACGGTGCTCAGCAGTTGGCCGATGCTGCTGACCGGCTTGCGTTCGATCTCCTCGCGGGTGATCACGCTGATGCTGGCGGGGGCGTCCTTGATCCACTGCTGGGCGCCGGTGGCGGTGACGACCACGGTATCCATCTGCCTGGCCGAGGCGGCGTCTGCAGCGGCATCCGCATGGGCCTGGCTGGCCAAGGCAAGACCAATGGCCACCGTCAGGGTGGCAACGGAACGACGGGAACGGGGAGAGGGGGGCAACATCGACGCAGTACTCCTGGGAAAGAGGGGTCCGCTGGCGATGGCTTGGGGACGTCCGTGTGGGAATTTCAACAACTCTTAACAATCGTATCACGAACCATTCGCATTTGAAATGTAAGGATACGTTTGCTGCAGGTCCCCTTGGTCAGCGCCAGCTGGGGGGTTCCCCTTTCTTCCAGCAGATCAGTACAAGCGCCACCACGACCGTCCAGGTGCACACCTGGAACGCCACGGGTTCTTTGAAGGGCGAGAACACGAACGGACAGGCCACCAGCAGCGCGAACGCGATGGCGTAGACCACCCATCCCTGCCAGGCGCACGGAAGGCCCCATCCCCAGCCATGGGACCGCGCGACAAACCAGTAGTGCTTGTCTTTCATTCCACCAAGACCAATTGTCCGGCAACCACCGGCCGCAGTGCCAGCTTGTGGGTGATGCTGGTGATGGTCCGGCGCGGGTCGGTCGGGTGCGGCCGGGAGGCGGTGCTGCTTCTTCCCTGGCGCCACAGCCCGAACATCACGATCTCCGCGCCCACCGGGAAGGACTTCAGCCACGCCGCATCGGTGTGCCCGACGCTGACTTCGTAGAAATCCCGGCGGTCGGTCACGCCGGTGTGCTGATACTTCGGGGCACAGTTGAGGAAGGTGACGCCATGGGGGTCACCGGGCTGGGGCGTGCGATGTGACCGCACCGTCCCGAGCAGCGCCAGCGGCAGCTCGCTGGATGCCGTGCCAAGCCGCTCCCATGCTGCGTCGTAGCGGTCCTGCCCGTAGAGGAAATTCGCCCAATCGACCCGCTTCTTGCCCAGGCGCAGGGTCAGCTGCGCGGTCAGCAGCGTGTCGTCATCGCACATCGCCTGCAGCGTGAGCAGGTCGCCGAGGGTGCGCAGGTAACCGTCGAGCGGTGCGTCTGCCGGGAGAAGGGTCGGTCCGGCGCTGCCCCGCTTCAGGGCCTGCTGGAGGATCAACAAACGCAGCTCATGCCGGCCATCCCCCAGCGCAGGCAGGAACTCGGGATCGGTTCCGCTGGCGAGAAGGGCCTGCAGATGTGAGGGAGCGTTGTAGCGGCACCCTGGCAGATGCTCAGCCCCCTTGTTCAACGCGATGTACGCAGGAACCGAGGCGGGAAGGGCACCGTCGGCACCGCTCCTGTCGTGCGCCGGGACGAATCGCACCGGTACGTTGCAGCCATCGCAGAGCAACGTGGGCAGGGTCTGCTGCGCGTCATGCCGCTTCTGCAGGTCGGCCAACCGGTGCAGGGTGCCGTGCGTTCCCACGGCCTTGCGCATCTTGATTCCGCGACTCATCTGCAACCACTGCTTCGTTCAATGGCGGTCATCATAGTCGCTTCGATCCACCGCCCTGCGTCGCGAGCCGCAGCCGGTGTCCATCAGTCGCTCAGCCCGGGTAGGACGGGAAGCGCTGATCCGGGTGTGTCTTCTTCCATTCGGTATGGGCGACGGTGCCCTCCCAGGCAAGGAAGGCACCCGGGATGCGCCCGCGGCCGGACCAGGTGGCACCGCTGTGCGGCAGCCAGAAGCGCGGCGGCAGTGCTTCACGAGGCACTTTGGCCGGCTTGGTGCGGGTGATGGCGCTGGCCGATCCCTCGCTGCCTACGGCGGCCCGGATCCTGCGCTGTTGTTCCGGGCTGAAATCGGCGTAGGAGGCGGTGAGCAGTACGAGTGCGCGCTCGAACGCCTCCTTGGTGGCGGCCCGCAGCAGCGCGCTTTCATCCATTCCCGATCGCGCTACCGCAGCTGCCAAGGTGGCCTTCATCTTCGACGCGGACGGGGTGGTGGACGGCTTGCGGGGCATGGAATTCCAAAGAAGAAAGGACTGACGGTGGGCACCATAGCAAATGCCGGTGTGAAGTCATCTTTTCGCGTGCGATGCCGCCTGGAACAGCCGTTCCGCTGGTGCCCAGCCCTTCGACCAGGATCAGGGCCCCTTCGGTTCTGTACACCGCTGGGACACCTTGCGCCCCTCAACGAAGGCCCGTGTCGCGTTGGCGAAGCAGGATGGCGCAACCAATGCCAGCAGGTGCGCGCCACCGTCTACCGTGTGGAATGTCAGTGCCGTGGTTCTGGCGAGCTCGGCGGCATGCTCGCGGGCACCAGCGTAAGCCGTGTTCGGATCCAGCGTGCCGTGCACCACCAGCGTTTTTGGCAGGCCGGTTGGCGTTTTGCCGAACCACGCGTCGCGCGGATAGGGCGGCACCGGGCTGTCGACCAGCAAGCCCGGAATCGGACTGATGAACAGTTTCCCCTTCTCCTCGGCCTCCACCATGGCCTTGGTCAGCTCCGGCCGCGCGTTGTTTTCCGACGCGGCGATCAGCATCACCAGGGGCAGGGCAGGGCGATTGTCCCCGCCCTGTCCAAGCTGTGCCAATGCGGCATTCCAGTCGGTCACTGTGCGCTCCAGCGAGCGGGCATCGTCGCCGGACAGGTCCCGCGTCATCTGCGGAATGCGATCGCGCAGCACCGGGAAGCTCAGCAGCGCGCCATAGAACCGACGTAGGTCGCCGCCGGGTACCTGCTTACGCCATGACGCATCAGGTGCAGACGCAAGCAGCTGCGAGTACGTCGCCACATCAGGGCCGCGCAGCACCTGCCGCCCGACCTCGTCCACCAGTGCCGTGCGCCGACTCAAGTCCCACTGCTGGGTCGCCTCGGGGGGCACCAAGCCATCCAGAATGAGTCCGTCCAGCGGAAAGGGTGCAGCCTGCAACGCCCGCAACGCGAGCTGGGTGCCGTAGGAAACGCCGTACACCAGCAACTCGCCGCTGCCGCGTTGGCTTGTGATCAGAAGACCAAGGTCCTGCGCGGCTTCGGTGATGGAAAACGCCATGGTCCGTGTGGGGTTGGCGTACATCGCCCCGATGCACGGCCCCCATTCGGTCCCGGCAAGCGCGACACCGTCTGGGCTGTCGGGCGCCTCTTGAACCGGGCAGATACGCGATGACCGTCCGGTCCCGCGGTGATCGGCAATCACCAGGTCGAAGCCCGGGAACGCGCGCTGGTAAGTGGACAGCATCGGATACAGCGAGGCGCCTGCTTCGCCGGGACCGCCGGACAGCAACCAGACCTCTCCTCGCCTCGCCACATCGGTCGCGGCCGGTACTCGACGGACGAACAACGAGATCGTCTCGCCTTCCGGTGCGGCATGGCGCAGGGGGACCTGCACCGTCATGCAGCGCGAATCCCGCAGTTGCGGTGAAGGCGCGGCATCATCGCAGGACACCGGCGATGCGTGGATTTCTGCGTGGACCAACGAGGGCAGGGCGACCAGCAACACAACATATAGCGCGGCGCGAAGCATGGGCAACTGACTCATCGGTGGACGGAGCGTGACGATGCGGCTTTACCGGGTCCTCCTGCGAATGCCGGAAGTAACGTCCGGATGGCGTTCGAAGACCGGCCAGACTCCAACCTGAACAGGCGTCGGTTCAGTGGAGGGTACGCAATGTTCCGGCAACCTTCGGCTACCAGATTCAATTCCACACCGATACGTTTGGAGGATCCAACGATGCTCACCTCAACCGCTTTCAGCTTCCGTGGCCTGGCCATGGCACTGGCTCTGACCGCTGGCGTCATTGCCGCAGGGGATGCCTCCGCGCTTTCGCGCAAGGACAAGAACACACTGGTGGGTGCCGTCGTGGGTGGCGTCGCGGGGCACGTGCTGTCCAACGGCGACCCGCTGATGACCGCCGGCGGCGCGGTAGCCGGCGGCGCGATCGGCAATGTGACCACCAAGGATCGCCGCGACAACCGCGACTATCGCTACGACCGTGATCGCCGTTATGACCGCGACCATCGTTACGAGCGCACCAGCCGCCACGATCGTCGTCACGACCAGCGCCGTTGGGACCATGACCGCCGCAACCACAACCGCGGCTGGCGCTGATCGGGTAAGAACGGAATCCTGCCGCGGCCACCGACTCGGATGCATGCCCCCGTTCCGTATTAAAGCGCGCGCTTATTCCACCGCAGCGATGCGGTGAGTGGAATGACGGTCATTCGCCGCGCGTTGCCTCAAAGCGGTAGGGATTGCCCTGATCGGCAAAGCGCAGCACATAGCGCGCAATGCGTGTCTTGCCGTCGGACAACACATAGTCCACCTGCAGGCCGGTCCGAGGGTGTTCCTGGTCAGCGCCGAGGTAGGTGTTGCTCGGATAGCTGAAGCCGTCATGGGGCGCTTCCCGTATGGCTGCACAGGTGGCAAACAGCGGCGGCAGGGTGTACAGCCGCTCACCATGCAACAACAGCACCGCTGTGTAGCGGACGGCTGTGCCACTGCTGGAGTAGCGCATATCCAGGCAAACCGACGTGCCGCGCTGCCAGGCCGTTACGGCGGTCAGGTTCTCCGGGTCGATCGGCGTCTCGCTGCGCCACTGTGGTGACGCCAGGTTCACGGCGCGGCTCAGGGGCCAGCGCCGCGTCCCCACCATCAACGTTTGGCCATCAAAGGCAACATCGAGGCCGCCCTTGGGCGGCGTCATGGGCAGATCGCCGGGCGTGGTCCACAACGGTGGGTCGTACCGGCGCAGCGCCTGGTGCATGGAGGTCACCCAGATGCAGTGCCGGGGTGATTCCGTGCAAGGCATGGCCAGCGACGTTCCCGATTCCGGAAACATGGCACCGCCGAGTGACCGGTAGAAATCGCCAACGTTGGTAAAGAAAACAGGTTCGGCCTGGGCCGCCGCCGGCAGGCATACGCTGAGCAGGAAAGCCAACGCACGGGGGAGGGGGGACATTGTGCATTCCATGCGGGTAGTGGCATTCAGGGTCTTGCGCAGTGCAGGCGAACCCGCGGACGTGAGCGGGCACAGGATGATCAATGAGGCATCGACGATCCGCAAGGCGGGGTGCCGGGGGAGCTTGCGATCGCGGGGACCGGCTGGACGCTGGCGTGGACATGGCGATACGTGTGTGCGTATCGGTAAGACGAGAGACCCGGTGCCCATTGCCAAGGGTGGCCGGCGGCGTTCGCCGCCAGCCTACGGACGCGCGAGGGGACCCGCCCGGTTCTTCAGAAGTAGTAGGCAGCGGAGAAGGCCACGATGTCCGTGCCGACATCGTATTTGCCTTGCAGCGTGCTGCCCGTCGCCGACACCAGCGACACCTCGGGCTCATCAAGGAAGAGATGGGTGTAGCCAAAGCTGTACTCGGCCGACTCGGACGCACGATAGGTAGCGCCCAAGGACAGCCATTTGCGATCGGTGTCGGGCACGCGCACATCGCGGATGTCGTCGGTGACCGGGCTTTGATCAGTCGCCACGCCCGCACGCAGGGTCAGCTTTTCGTTGTACCGATACTCTGCACCGATCGAAGCGAAGGTCGTATCGCGATACCCGAAGTCCAAGGTCCGCGTCGGCTGTGCTGAGTCGAAGTCCAGCCGCACTTCCGCGAACTTGGACCAGCCTGTGCGCGTGACATCGGCCATGACCGTCCAGCGATCATTGACGTGATGACTGATGCTGCCGGTCAGCGTGGCGGGAAGATTGAGCGCTGTGCTGGCGTGCGTGTCGACAAACCATCCCGGGCGGGCCGCTGCCAAGAAGGGTGCAGCACTGGTTGGAACGCCGAAGCTGATATCCGCATCGTTGAGCTTGTGATCGACCTTGGACCGGTAAGCAATGCCGATATTGGTTCCTTCCACTGGCGTGAAAAGACCGCCCAGCGTGAAGCCAACCGCGTCGTCCTTGGCCTCGATGCGGGTGTAGCCATCAGCACTGCCGGGGGAAAAGCCAGGCGCCCTCGCGCCGGCCAAGACCGCGCCAAAGTCGACGGCATCGTAGAGTTCGGCTTCTGCGCGTTCGATGAAGACCGAGGCCCCGAAGGACACATAGGGATTTACGTCATAGGAGAACGAGACGCCCAGGTCGACGGCCTTGATCTCCGTCTTGATCCCGTTGTATCGACCGATCCAGTTGCTGTCGTATTCGGTCTTGAAGCCAAAAGGTGCCGTCACCGAAAGCCCGAGGTGAGCCTTGTCACCCAAAGGGGTGTGAAAATACAGCGCCGGGACCGGACTCGTGTCGCCAGCGTCACCCCCATCACTTCCCGATTGAGGACGGCCCAGGGCGTCCCGGCCTTGGCCCTTGAAGTCGATCGTGTAGTTCACAACGCTTGCATCGGCTTGAAAAACCCGACCCTCCAGCAAGCGCATTGCTGCGGGGTTATCGGCAATGACCGATGCGTCGCCTGGCGCGCTGATCGAGCCCGCGAACGCCCGACCCAGGCCCTTGGCGCTCTTTTCCTTCAGCTGGAATGCCGCAGCGCTTGCGTTGTCGGCCGCGCTGGCCAAAGCACCCAGCAACGCGAGTGCGAGCATCGTTTTTGTGGTCATTGCTTGCCCTCCACAGGCAAATGTCGATCCGAGTGCGCAGGTGAGGAGATATCCGGGACCCAGACGTCATTCCTACCGGCGCGAGTGGCCCGCCGTTGTGCCCAGGAATGCCTGACATCAGGTTCCCATCCGCCAGCAGGCAGTGCCGGATTCTTTGTCTAGTGACCAATAAAGTCAAGAGTCACATTGTGGGTGCTATTTTGTGAACCAATACCCGAATGGTCACCATTTGCCCGCATCCCTGCTCAGCGCTACTCTTGCCTCATGTCTACTTCAATCTCCGCAGCGCTCGATACCGAGCGCGGCCCCGCTGAGCATGATGTGCGCACCCAGATCATCCAGGCTGCCACCGCCCATTTCAGCCACTACGGCTACGACAAGACCACGGTCTCGGACCTGGCCAAAGCCATTGGCTTCTCCAAGGCCTACATCTACAAGTTTTTCGCCTCCAAGCAGGCGATCGGGGAGGTGATCTGCGCCAATTGCCTCGCCCAGATCGAAAGCGACGTACATGCCGCCTTGGAAGGGGTTGAAGCGGCGCCGGACCGGCTTCGGGTGCTCTTCACCGCCATCGTGGACGCCAGTCTTCGCTTGTTCGTCCAGGATCGCCGGCTCTATGAAATTGCCGTGGCCGCCGCGACGGATCGATGGCCGTCGACCCAGGCCTACCAAGGCCGCATCCGGGATCTGGTCGAAGTGATCCTGAAACAGGGGCGCGCCTCTGGGGTATTTGAGACCACAACGCCGCTCGACGAAACCAGTCGCGCGGTGTACCAGGTGTTGGTGCCTTATCTGAACCCAGTGACGCTTCCACACCTCTCGGGCCTGCACGCTGAAGCGCCGCTGGCGCTGCAGGAACTGGTCCTTCGGAGTCTCGCGCCGCACTCGTAGTGACTATTGACTCAGATAGTCACTAGGAACAGAATGCGTCCGGATACCCCACTCCGGAAGGCCGTATGCGTCGCCGTTTTGTAGTCCTAGCCATCTCCTGCGTTGCTCCGTTGTTCCTTGTGGCCTGCGGCACGTCGGACGACATCGACCCCCGCACCGCGCCCCCCATCGTCCGGGTCGCCCAGGTCCACGCGGGCGCGGGAAACGCACGCACGTTTACGGGCACGATCGCCGCACGGGTGCAGAGCGACCTGGCGTTCCGAGTGGGAGGCAAGATCACCGAACGCCTCGTCGAGACCGGGCAGACCGTCAAGCGTGGTGACGTGCTTTACCGGATCGATCCCATCGATCTGAATCTGGCCGCGGCGTCCCAGCAGCAAGCGGTGATTGCGGCTCGGGCGCAGAGCGTTCAGGCCATTGCCGACGAAGCGCGGTATCGCGATCTGGCCGCCAAGGGCGTCGTGTCCCGGTCGGCCTATGATCAGATCAAGGCGGCGGCGGAGGCGGCCTCAGCGCAGCTCAGGGCAGCCGAAGCGCAAGCCCGGGTAGCGCGTAATGCCAGTCAATACACCGCGCTCGTTGCCGATGCTGATGGGGTGGTCATGACCATCTCCGCTGAGCCCGGTCAGGTTGTGGCGGCGGGGCAGATCGTCGCCCGGCTTGCCCGTGCAGGCAGCAGGGAGGCAGTGGTCCAACTGCCCGAGACGCTGCGTCCCCAGATCGGCTCTGCGGCGTCAGCCTCCTCGTTCGGGGGAAGCGGGAAGATCCCCGCACGGTTGCGCGTGCTCTCTGAATCGGCAGACCCGGCCACCCGAACCTTCGAAGCCCGTTACACGCTGGAAGAGGGCAGCACCCCATTGCCGCTGGGTTCTACGGTGGCGGTCGAGCTTGCTGGCGCAGAACCTGTCGGCGTCTCGTCTGGAGTTGAGGTTCCGCTGGGCGCGCTGTTCGATCCCGGCACCGGAACCGGCGTATGGGTGATCAGCGGTGAGCCGCTCAAGGCCCATTGGACGCCGGTCGCGGTCAAGCAGCTGCGCGACGACCAGGCCTTGGTGGAGGGCGCTTTGAAGGCCTCGGATCGCGTGGCGGCGCTTGGCGCACATATGCTCCGCGAAGGGCAGGTGGTTCGCCTGGCTGACAGCGCCAACAGCACCGCTGCGAACGGAGCCGGTCAGTGAGTGGGTTCAATCTGTCGGCGCTTGCGGTGCGCGAGCGTGCCATCACGGTCTTTTTGATCTTTCTGATTTCCGTGGCCGGCATCGTGTCCTTCTTCCAGCTCGGCCGCGCTGAGGACCCTGCGTTCACGGTCAAGGTCATGACCATCGTGACGGCCTGGCCGGGCGCCACGCCCGCGGAAATGCAGGACCAGGTCGCCGAGAAGCTGGAAAAGCGCCTGCAGGAGCTGCGTTGGTATGACCGCAGCGAAACCTATACGCGGCCAGGGCTGTCCTTCACCACGCTGACGTTGCAGGACGGCACGCCGCCTTCTGAGGTGCAGGAGGAGTTCTACCAGGCGCGCAAGAAGATGGCCGACGAAGCGGCGAACCTGCCCGCAGGCGTGATCGGTCCGATGGTCAACGACGAATACGCGGATGTCACGTTTGCGCTGTTTGCGTTGAAAGCGAAGGGCGAACCATTCCGCGCGTTGGCGCGCGATGCCGAAACCCTGCGCCAGCGCTTGCTGCACGTGCCCGGCGTGAAGAAGGTCAACATCATCGGTGAGCAGTCCGAGCGCATCTATGTGGAGCTTTCCCACGAGCGGTTGGCGAATTTGGGCATCACGCCGCAGGACGTATTTGGGGCACTGAACGGACAGAATGCCCTGACGCCCGCGGGCTCGGTCGAGGCCAAGGGCCCGCAGATCTTCATTCGCCTCGATGGCGCACTGGATCAGCTCGACAAGATTCGCAACACGCCTGTTGTGGCACAGGGAAAGACGCTGAAACTGCGGGACATTGCCACCGTCAAGCGTGGCTATGAAGATCCGTCGACCTTCATGATCCGCAACGGCGGCGAGCCGGCCATGCTGCTGGGCATCGTCATGCGCGACGGCTGGAATGGCCTGGATCTTGGCACCTCACTCGATGCGGAGGTCAAGAAGATCAATGACGGGCTTCCTGTCGGGATGGCGCTGGACAAGGTCACCGATCAGGCCGTGAACATCAGCGCGTCGGTCGACGAGTTCATGATGAAGTTCTTCGCCGCGCTGCTGGTGGTGATGCTGGTGTGCTTTGTCAGCATGGGCTGGCGGGTGGGTGTCGTGGTCGCTGCGGCAGTGCCGCTGACGCTGGCTGCCGTGTTCATGGTCATGGCCGCAACCGGCAAGAACTTCGACCGCATCACGCTTGGCTCGCTGATCCTGGCGCTTGGCCTGCTGGTGGACGACGCGATCATCGCCATTGAAATGATGGTGGTGAAGATGGAGGAGGGCTACAGCCGGGTCAAGGCATCGGCCTATGCATGGAGCCATACGGCAGCACCCATGCTGGCTGGCACCTTGGTGACTGCGGTGGGCTTCATGCCCAATGGCTTTGCACGGTCCACCGCGGGCGAATACACCAGCAACATGTTCTGGATCGTGGGTATTGCGCTGATCGTGTCCTGGGTGGTCGCGGTGTTCTTCACCCCCTATCTGGGCGTGAAGCTTCTGCCTGAACTCAAGACCGTGGAAGGCGGTCACAGCAGTCTCTACGACACGCCGCGCTACAACCGTTTCCGTTCGATCCTGGCACGTGTGATCGCGCGCAAGTGGCTTGCCGCAGGCTCGGTGATTGCACTGTTCGTGCTCTCGGTAGTGGGTATGGGGCTGGTCAAAAAACAGTTCTTCCCCATCTCTGATCGCCCGGAGGTGTTAGTCGAGGTGCAGATGCCCTACGGCACCGCCATCGAGCAGACCAGCCTGGCAACCAAAAAGGTCGAGGACTGGCTTTCGAAGCAGGACGAATCGAAGATCGTCACGGCTTACATCGGTCAGGGCGCGCCCCGATTCTATCTCGCCATCTCGCCGGAACTGCCGGACCCCGCCTTTGCCAAGATCGTGGTGCGCACCGACAGCCAGGAACAGCGCGATGCACTGAAAGCCAAGCTCCGTCAGGCCGTGGCCGAGGGCTTGGCGCCTGAGGCGCGGGTGCGCGTGACCCAGTTGGTGTTTGGGCCTTACTCGCCCTATCCGGTGGCCTACCGTGTCAGTGGTCCGGAACCGGACGTCATTCGGGGCATTGCGGCCAAGGTCGAGCAGACCCTGCACGCCAGCCCGATGATGCGCACTGTGAATACCGATTGGGGCGTGCGCACGCCGACGCTGCACTTCACGCTGGATCAGGACCGTCTGCAAGCGATGGGGATGACGTCGGCATCCGTCTCACAGCAATTGCAGTTCTTCCTGAGCGGAGTGCCGGTCACTGCCGTTCGTGAGGACATCCGCACCGTCGAGGTTGTTGCTCGGTCAGGCGGGGACACGCGGCTGGATCCTGCGCGGATTGCGGACTTCACGTTGGTCGGTGCTGCTGGCCAGCGCGTGCCCTTGTCCCAGATCGGCACGGTAGAGGTTCGAATGGAAGAGCCGGTGCTGCGCCGCCGTGATCGGGTGCCCACCATCACCGTGCGCGGTGACATTGACGATGCGTTGCAGCCACCGGACGTATCCGCCGCGATCAGCAGGCAGCTTGAGCCCCTCATTGCCTCGCTGCCCGAGGGCTACGCCATTGCCCAGGCCGGGTCCATCGAGGAATCGGGCAAGGCTATGAGCGCCATGCTGCCGCTGTTCCCGATCATGCTGGCGGTGACCCTGCTGATCATCGTCCTGCAAGTGCGGTCCATCTCGGCAATGATCATGGTCTTCATGACCAGTCCGTTGGGGCTGATCGGCGTGGTGCCGACCCTGCTGCTGTTCCAGCAGCCGTTCGGCATCAATGCGCTGGTGGGATTGATTGCGTTGTCGGGCATCTTGATGCGCAACACGCTCATCCTCATCGGCCAGATTCACGAGAACGAAGAAGCCGGGATGGAAACCTTCCACGCCATCATCGAGGCGACGGTTCACCGTGCGCGCCCGGTGATCCTTACGTCCCTGGCAGCAGTGCTTGCCTTCATTCCGCTGACCCATTCGGTGTTCTGGGGAACGCTTGCCTACACGTTGATCGGCGGCACCATCGCCGGCACCGTGATGACGCTGGTCTTCCTGCCGGCGATGTATGCCATCTGGTTCAAGGTCCGAGCGGAGAAGACCCCCGCTGCCTGATATTGGCGCGGACCTCTTTTATATGGGAAGTGACACATGAGCATTGCTGACAAAGATCGCATCGTGGTGACCGGGATGGGCGTGGTCAGCCCACTCGGCTGCGGGGTTGAAACCGTGTGGTCCCGTCTATTGGCGGGGCGTTCCGGCATCGGATCGCTGGGTGCTGATCTTGCGGCCGGAACCGTCTGTGAAGTCGGCGGCCGTGTGCCTGACCGCGTTCAAGACCCGGAGGCGGGCTTTGATTCCACCGGGATCATCGCGCCAAAAGACCTCAAAAAGATGGACCGGTTCGTCGAATTCGCGTTGGTCGCCGCCCACGAAGCGCTCGAGCAGGCGGGCTGGCGCGCGGCCGATGAGCGAGGGCTGTTGCGAACGGCGACCGTGATTGCCACCGGGATCGGCGGGTTTGGATCCATTGTCAATGCGGTCCACACCACCGAAAGCCGTGGGCCTGGTCGATTGTCGCCGTTCACTGCGCCCACCTTCCTGGCCAACATGGCGTCTGGGCAGGCATCGATCCGCTACGGGTTCAAGGGACCGCAGGGTGCGCCGGTCACGGCGTGCGCCGCGGGCGTCCAGGCGATCGGCGACGCAGCGCGCCTCATCCGGGCCGGAGAGGCGGACATCGCGCTGTGCGGTGGTGCGGAGGCCGCGATGCACCGGGTCAGCCTGGGCGGCTTCGCGGCGGCCAAGGCGCTCAGCACGTCGTTCAACGACACCCCCCAGGCCGCCTCTCGCCCCTTCGATGCGCAGCGGGACGGGTTCGTCATGTCGGAAGGGGCAGGGTTGCTGGTCATTGAGCGGCTGGACCACGCCCTGGCCCGTGGCGCCAGGCCGCTCGCCGAGCTGGTGGGCTACGGCACAACCTCTGATGCCTACCATCTGACGGCCGGTCCCGACGACGGCAGTGGCGCGCGGCGGGCGATGGAGATTGCGCTGGCGCAGGCGGGCATCACGCCGGCGCAGGTGGATCACATCAATGCGCATGCGACCTCTACGCAGGTAGGTGATCGGGCAGAGCTCGCGGCGATGCGTGCGCTGTTTGGTTCACGCCCCGATCTTCTGATCTCCGCCACCAAGTCCAGCACGGGCCACCTGCTCGGAGCGGCTGGCGGCATCGAGGCCATCTTCACCGTTCTTGCCCTGCGTGATCAGGTTGCGCCCGCGACCCTCAATCTCGTCCGTCCTGACGCGCTGGCAGAAGGGCTCTCAATCGTCGCCGGTCAGCCACAGAAGGCAGATATCGAGTTTGCCCTGAGCAACGGGTTTGGGTTTGGCGGCGTCAATGCCAGTGTGCTGTTCCGACGCCTATGAACGCGGCCGCCTCAACCGCCTTCGCAAGCAAAACCACGCTGCGCTGGGAGAGTGCCAGGGCGCAGAGCCGACGGTGCATCCTGGACGCGGCCGCTACCGTGTTCGCAGAAGAAGGGTTTGAGGGCGCAACGATGAGGCGCATCGCTGACGTCTGTGGCGTCACCAAGGTCACGATCTACGCGCATTATCGTGACAAAGAGCGCCTCTACAAGACGGTCATGGACAGCCATCTCGCAGCGATGCCGTCGGGTGAGCCCGACATGCAGGGAACGGCAGGCCTGGGCGACGCGCTGATGCGCATCAGTAGTGGTATCGGACGACTGGCCGCAGATGCTTCCTGTCGGGCATTCTGCGCCTCGTTGTCGCGCTCCATTTACGCCAGTGAGGTCTACATCGAACATTGGAACGCGATGCTGGAGCCGTATCTCACGTATGCGGAGCAAGCGTTTGCGAAGGCTTCAGTCCGCGCGAGCAATGCCGGTGACAGCGAGAAGTTCCTCACGCTCCTCCTTGCAGGGCATGGCCTGCCTGGTGGGGCCAGGCCCGTGGCCGAGTGCGGTGCAACCGTCGCGCTTTTTGTGCGGGCCTATGACGCCTTCGGGCAGTAACCCGTATCGCTTAGAATCGCCCTGAAACCTGCCATCGGATCGTCAAGGAGACGTGCCTGCAATGATAAGGATATCCATGCCCACTTTCCTCGCCACTGCGTTTTCCTCTGTCGGCTTGACGACGTTTGCTGCAGCGACCGAGGCGCTGCCCACCGGATTGGAGCTGGCGCTCCACCGCGTAGCGGCCGTCGCGCAGGCGCCCGCCTCGAAGCAGGCAGCAGAGACATTGTGGGGAACGCCGTTGGATGCGCCCGTGGTGCTGCATGACCGCACCACCGGAACAAGTTGGCGTTTGAATGCCGTCACTGGCGGTGTGGAGTCTGTTGCGCTGCGCAAGGATCAACCGCCCGCGAACACCTGCATCGAAATCGACGGCACCTCCAACGTGCTGTTGGTGCTGCCTTTGCCCGTGGACAACGACGGACTCGCGACCCTGTTCTGGCATGAACAATGGCACTGCGTGCAGACAGCGCTTGGACTCTCGGCGTCTGAAGGCGATACAGCGCATCTGGATGACGAGAGTGGCCGAACGGCAGTGCGATTGGAGCTGCGTGCGCTCGGGCAGGCGCTGTCCGCGACCGATGATGGCGACAGCCGAAGGCATATTGCGGCCGCGTTGCGGTTCCGGGCGCTTCGATCTGGAGGTGCGGCGTCGGGCGCCCGCGCGCTCGCCGAAGAGGCGAAGGTTGAACGCAACGAGGGCCTTGCCGAGTACACAGGCCGCAAGGTGGCGGCCGCTGCCAACGGAGAGAGTGTGCGGCCCGCGTTGGTGAGGTCGCTGGCTGCGGCAGATGCCTCGGCAAGCTATGTCCGCTCGGCGGCGTACGTGACCGGGCCGGCGTACGGCGTTCTGCTGGATCGTTGGTCCCCAGGCTGGCGCAGCGGACTGTCGACCACGTCCGACCTGCCCGGGCTTCTGGCCGATCAAATCGGGATGCCGTCCAGCGCGTCCGATCTCGAGGGCGTCGGGCGCGGTTATGGGATGGACGAGGTGCGTGCGCAGGAGCAGGAGCGCGCAGCGATCCGGGCGCAGCGCAGTGCTGTGTATCGCGAACGGTTCCTCGGAAGCGATGCCGTTCGGCTGCCACTGAGCAAGCCCTCCGCGTCGTTCGATCCGCGCGCGCTCTTTCCGCTGGGCGAGTCGGGAACGGTCTATACGCCGCTGACGGTGCGCGACGAATGGGGCGAGCTGACGGCGGAATCTGGTGCGTTGCTGTCGAAAGACTGGACGCTCGTGACCCTGGGCGGCGGCGCGCTTGCTGGTGGTGCCTCGAACTGGACAGGACCAGGCTGGACCCTCGCTCTCAGCGAGGGCTGGCAACTGGAGAGGGACTCTGACGGGTGGCGTCTGACGCGCCGGAAGGAAGACGGTAACCGCAGGTAGAAGAGGCTCTGGATCGTCTGCGACCTACCGCATCTCCACCACCACCTTGCCCTTGGCCCGGCCGCTCTCAACGTGGGCCAGGGCGTCTTGGGTCTGCTGGAACGGGAAGACCCGGTCGATGACCGGACGGATCGCCCCAGCCTCCACCAGCGAGGTGATCTCGCTCAGCTGCTGACCACTGGCCCGCATGAACACGAACGTGTAGGTCACGCCCTTCTGCTCGGCCTGGCTGCGGATGCCATGGCTGAGCAGGCGCATGACCTGCTTGAGCGGCCAGGCCAGGCCACGCGCAGTGGCAAATGCGGGCGTGGGTGGCCCTGAGATGGAAATGAGATGCCCGCCCGGCCTGAGGATCTGCAGCGAGCGGGTCAGCTCATCCTTGCCGAGGCTGTTGAGCACCACATCGTAGTCACGCAGTTCCGTCGCGAAATCCTGCTGTTTGTAATCGATGACGACGTCTGCGCCGAGATCCTTCACCCACGCGACGTTGGCGGTACTGGTGGTGGTGGCCACGAAGGCGCCCAGATGTTTGGCCAGCTGGATCGCCACCGTCCCGACGCCGCCGGAGCCGGCCTGGATGAAGACCTTCTGCCCGGGTTTGAGCTGGGCGGTTTCGACCAGCGCCTGCCATGCGGTCAGCGCGACCAAGGGCAGCGAGGCGGCCTCCACCATGGTGAGGTTGCCGGGTTTGAGCGCCACCGAGGCAGCATTGACCGCAATGAACTCGGCGAACGTGCCGATGCGATCATCGTCGGGACGGGCATACACCTCATCGCCGGGTTTGAAATGCTGCACCCCGGCGCCGACACTGACCACCGTGCCAGCCATATCGTTGCCAAGAATCAGCGGCAGGCGATAAGGCAGGATCAGCTTGAACTCCCCGGTGCGGATCTTGGTGTCCAAGGCATTGACGCTGGCCGCGTGCACCCGGATGAGCACATCGTCATCGCGCAGCGGAGGCTGCGGGGCGTCGCCGATGCGGCCGGTCTCCTTTTTGCCATAACGGTCGATGAGGAAGGCTTTCATGGGCGGTGTGTCTCTGGTTGAGGGATGCCGTTGGGCTGCGGGGCAGGGAATGTGGTGGGCGCATCAGTTATCGAGGAACGCTAGCGCGTCCCGTACAAACTCAGCGTGATACTGGAAAATCCCGCCATGACCGGCGTCGTCGTAGAGGACCAGCGTCGCATCGGGAATGCGGTGGGCCAGATCGCCACTGTTGGGCGTGGGGACCATGATGTCGCTGTCCCCATTCGCGATGAGCACCGGGATCCGGATGTCGCCCAGGTCCTGGGGCGATTGCCTGCCCCACGCCGTGATCGCCTTCAGTTGCCGCAGGAACGCCCCGGGTGAGGCTGGCCTGTCGCGATCATTCGTGCGTTCCTTCAGCCGTTGCAGGAACGCGGTGGCCGCCTGTCGGCTGCGGGCGCTGGCGGTGAAGAACAGGTAGTACTTGGGATCGCGCCGCGTCAGCAGGCCCTTGAGGATCAAGGGCCAGGACACGCGGCCCACCCGGTCGATACCGCGGCCACCCGCTGGCCCGGTACCGGTCAGGATGAGCCGACGCACCAGGTCAGGCGCGTCCAGCACCACCTGCTGCGCAACGAAGCCGCCGAGCGAGAAGCCGAGCAGATCGATGCGGCCCAAGCCCATCGCGCGAATCAGCGCGATCGTGTCCTGCGCCATTTCCGCGACGGTTACCGGTGCTTTGCCACCTGATCCTCCAATGCCACGGTAGTCGATGGCGATGACCCGATGCCTGCTGGCCAGGCCATCCACGATGCGCGGGTCGAAGTTGTCCAACACCGCGCCCCAGTGGTTGAGCATGACCAGCGGGATGCCGTGCTGCGGCCCCAGTTCGCGGTATGCGAACGGGGTGCCATCGACCTCCAGCAAGCGGGTCGGTGCATTCTCGAACGAACGTCTGGAGTCGGGGGGCGTGCTGGAAAGCGTCATGGTCGCGTACCTGTGGGGTCAGGGCTTCACTCGGTGGGGCGATAGCGTTCCGCCGCCTGCGCCTGCCGGATGTCCGAGAGCAGGCCCTGACGCGATGCGTCCAGCGTGTCCCAGCGTTCGGCCACATGCAGCGGTGGAATGGTGACGGTCTCGCGGCGATCAAAGCCGACCAGCGCCGCATCAACCAGCTCGCCGACATCCAT
>Ga0247813_10000414_pt1 | contig 41375 bp, 38 predicted proteins | sample UWRJL169409C1_FD_180719 | JGI IMG/M metagenome (GOLD analysis project Ga0247813, IMG submission 180719) | Plant litter microbial communities from Arlington Agricultural Research Station in Wisconsin, United States - UWRJ-L169-409C-1 | ecosystem: Environmental > Terrestrial > Plant litter >... | reverse complement strand
GCGGGTTTTAAAGAACTTTGATACTACACTTTACTGAATTATAACCGAAAATTTAGGATCATGCCAAACGTACAAATAAAAAACGAAAATCAATATCAGACTCTTATAGAGATAGGATATAGTAAAGAAAAAGCGGCACGAATTGCCAATATGGATGATGCAGGCGAAAGCGAAAAAGCCGAAAACGCAAAGCCATACGAAGAATGGACCAGGGAAGAACTGTACCAACAAGCCCGAAAAGTGGGTGTTGAAGGTCGTTCTTATATGAATAAACGAAACCTTATAAAATCATTACGCAATAACTAGAAAACGAAATCTATTTCGACCACATAATTATGAATGCCAAACTCTCCCAGGAAAAATTAATGAAGCAGTTGATAGAATCACCTCAATTGGTTCTCGATAAATTAGATTTAGTTTATGTAAGCGATAATAGTCTTACGATTCAGCGTTGCAAAGAAGGCGAGGAGTTTATTTATAAAAAAAACGGAAGACATGTAAAACGAAAAAGCGAATTAAAACGCTTTAGCAGTCTTGTACTTCCGCCGGCATGGGAAAATGTGCGAATTGCTGATTTATCAAATGGTCATCTTCAGGCTGTTGGAACGGATATTAAAAACAGAAAACAATATCGTTATCATCCAAAATGGAACCTGATTAGAAACCAGACCAAATTTTATAAAATAGCTGAATTTGGAAAATACCTGCCTAAAATAAGAGAACAGGTAGATCAGGATTTGGCACAGAAAGACTGGTGCAAAAACAAAGTTACGGCGCTTGTAATCCGCTTAATGGAAGAAACGCACATCCGAATTGGAAATGAAAAATATGCCAAAGACAACAAATCGTACGGACTTTCGACTTTAAGAAAAAAACACATTAATATTGATAAAAATACGCTGCGTTTTGAATTCGTTGGAAAAAAAGGCGTTAAGCATACTATAACGACCAGAAACAAACAACTGGTTAAGCTGGTAGGCCGCTGTGAAGAAATTCCGGGTATGGAAGTTTTTAAATATTATGATGACAATGGCGAACGCAAAGTTCTTGATAGTCACATGGTAAACCAGTATCTGCATGAAATAACCGGAAAATATTTTAGTGCCAAGGATTTTAGAACGTGGGGGGCATCGCTGATATTTTTTGAAACGCTCGCCAGCATTGGCACAACAACAGACGAAAAAGAAATTAAAAAGAATGTTGTAGACGCTTTTGAAGTTACAGCCGAAGCTTTGGGAAATACCAAAAATGTATGTAAAAATTATTACGTACATCCGCTTATTGTAGCAAGTTATGAAGACGGTTCAATTCAGCAATATTTTGACCGTGCACGAAAATGCAGAAGCAACCAGCCACATTTTTCGCATTCAGAAATTGCTTTTTCAGAACTGATAAGCAATTTTCAACCTGAATTTTCAGAAAAATAATGCATTGCGATAAAAATTGAACGTTTTGAGTCAATAGTTATTCCTTTTATGTGGGAACTTTGAGATATATAAAAGGGATTCAAGTTGGGGACAAAACGACACATTACCATCAAAGGTACATGTGTCGTTTTATTTATAATAAAATCAAAAAAAATATGGGAACTAAAAGTGGTGCTTATCAGGACGTATATATAAGAAGAGATGATAAAATGGTAAGCTTAAAAGATGATGTAAGAGATTTTTGTGAAAAATACATAAAACCGGTTCATCCTGAAAATTGGAACTGGTCAGAAAGAGACTTTGAAAATCCTGATAATGACCCCACAATAGACGAAGCTAGGGCTATTGGAGCTGTTATTTACAGAGATTTAAATAAAGATAAAGATACAGATGTCGATCTTTCTACTATGGATAATGTAGAAGCGATTAAAGCTTATTTTAATCCGCACAGCAGGCACGAGCGTTTTAATATGGAAGAATTTGCTTTTGCCTTAAAAGTAGAGTTGGAACACGGGCGTGTGCGTGATGTGAATGTAACTAATAATCATCCGTTTTTAACGGCAATGATTGCACTTGCTCATATGACTGAAAGTTTAACCTATTATAAAAGACTGGCCGTTATGGAAGCACAAGGCGAGATTTTTGAAATTATGCGCAAAATAGAAGACTCGACCACAGGAAAAGAGGAATGGTATCAGGAATTAGGCAAAGTTGAACTTGAACTAAATGAAGCGCGCATGGGTCTTGCAGAACGTCTGGAAAGAATGGACGATATCCCGACTCTAAGTAAAATTGGAGATTAACTCATAAAGCTTAAAAGCAAAAAGAAGCCGTTACTATCAATAGTAACGGCTTCTTTTTTATCTCTGTTTGAGCTTATAATTTTCTCGGATCAGTATCAGGATAACTGTCTCCGGAATCTTCTTCTTCGATTTCTCCCGGTTCAAGATCATCTTCTAAATCATCATCGTCCGGATCTAATTCCTGTAAATCGTTGTCAGATTCTGTTAATTCTTCAGAGTCAGACGGATTATCAAATTCGTCGTTAAGGTTATCTGCATTTTCATCATAAAGAAGATCTCCCGTAGTATGGGTGTGATCGTCTAATTCTTCATCTTCCTCCAATTCCTCTGATTCCTGAAATTCATCATCTGGAGTTGTAAAATCATCGTTTACATTATCAGACGGATTGTCAAATTCATCATTTAAGTCATCGGCATCATCAACAAGATCGCCCGGCTGATGAAAATCGTCATCCAAATCATCCAAATCATCTTCGTTTGTAATGTGCTCCTGATCCGGTATTGCTTTATTAGGATCATATCCATTGCGCGCAGAGCCGAAATTTTGAATGTTTTCCTGACGGCTAACTTTTTTCATCTCGTTATTACTATACAGTTTTTCGTTCATGACTGCATTTTGTCTGTTTAAATTTTGATTACGCGGATCTCTATTTTCTACAGAGTTATTTCTTCTATCAGTAGTTTCCATGATAAGTTATTTATTGTTCGTAATACTACAAATCTAAGAACTTGGATGTAAGATTTGATTATAGAATTAAAGTTGCTAATTCTATAATTCACAGATGATTATGTTGTAAATCATGTAAGAAATAGTATAACAAATTGGCATCAATCAAAACTAATTTTACATTATTAATAACACATAAATTATTTATCATGGAAACTAAAGATAAGAAAACCACAACTAAAAAGACTGAGACAAAACAAACTGCAAAAACAGGTGTAACAAAAGCAAAATCAAACGCTGCTTCCGGACTTACAGAGCTTTTTGAAGACGGATTAAAAGATATTTACTGGGCAGAAAAAGCATTGACAAAAGCGCTTCCGCTAATGGCAAAAAATGCAACTTCTCCAGAATTGATAGATGCTATTACCAACCACTTAACTGAGACTGAAGAACATGTAACCAGATTAGAACAGGTTTTTGAAAGTATTGGTAAAAAAGCTACCGCTAAAAAATGCGATGCAATGGAGGGGCTTATTGAAGAAGGTAAGAGTATCCTTGAAGAAACTGAAATTGGCGTTGTTCGTGATGCAGGAATTATTGCTGCCAGCCAAAAAATTGAACATTATGAAATCGCCACTTATGGAACTTTAAGACAATTTGCTGAAACACTTGGTTTTACTGAGGCGGCATCTCTATTGGAGTTAACTCTTGATGAAGAAAAAGGCGCAGATAAACTATTAACTGAAGTTGCTGTAAATGCAGTTAATATTGAAGCAGCCGAAGAAGACGAAGAGTAACATTTAAAAACATTGAAAAAGTGCAGCACAAAGCTGCACTTTTTCATTTTAAATTAATTCCATTATTAATATAAAAGACAATACGTATGCCCGAAGGTCCGTCAATCGTAATTCTCAGACAAGAAACCGAACAATTTGCAGGACAGAAAATAATTTCTGTTTCTGGAAACAGCGCTATAGATATAGAGCGAATGGAGGGAAAAATTATTAATGAAATTAAAACCTGGGGCAAACATTATTTAATATGTTTTGATGATTTTACGGTAAAAATTCATTTGCTAATGTTTGGTACGTACCGCATTAATGAAAGAAAAGAAACCGTACCAAGATTAAGTCTCGTTTTCAGGAACGGGGAACTAAATTTTTATACCTGTTCTATAAAAATTCTGGAAGGCGATCTTAATCAGCATTACGATTGGAGCGAAGATGTGATGAACATTAAGTGGAGTCCTGAAAAGGCAAAGGAAAGTCTGGAGAAAATTCCCAAACAAATGATCTGCGATGCAGTTCTTGATCAGAATATATTTTCCGGAGTGGGCAATATTATTAAAAATGAAGTTTTGTACCGATGTCAAATTCATCCCGAATCATTAACGGGAAAAATTCCATCAGACAAAATAGAAGAAATAATTGATGAATGTTCGATTTATAGTTTTGAATTTCTGGAATGGAAAAAGAAATTCGAATTGAAAAAGCACTGGCTCGCTCATACCAAAAAGATTTGTTTGAGATGCAATCTTCCGTTTATAAAAAAATATACCGGTGTAAAAAAGCGCCGTAGTTTTTTCTGTACAAACTGTCAACAATTACACTCATGAAAAAAGAAATAATCATAGGATGTTCAAGTTATAATAACCGTTTTTGGAAAGGTATTTTCTATCCCGAAGATTTGCCAACCTCAAAATGGTTTGAATTTTATTGCCGGCATTTTAAAACTTACGAAATGAACGGTACTTTCTACAAATTTCCAACACTCAGAATTATGGAAAACTGGTATAAAAAAGCACCGGATAATTTTTTGTTTTCTGTAAAAGCACCAAAAGAATTTACACACATTAAAAAAATGGTAGATTGCAAAGAACGAATCACAGAGTTTTACAATATTTGCGACGATGGCCTGGAAGAAAAATTAGGATGTATTCTTTTTCAATTTCCGCCAAGTTATAATTATACCGAAGAAAGACTTGAGACGGTTATTAAAACTTTAGATAAAACGTTTAATAACGTAGTCGAATTTCGTCATAAAAGCTGGTGGAACGAGGAAGTTTGGAATGCTTTTCAAAAAAACAACATTACTTTTTGCAGTGTAAGTTATCCAGGATTACCAGAAGATATTTTAACTGGGTTTCCGTTGACATACATTCGTTTTCACGGAAATAAAAAATTGTTCTATTCCAGCTATTCGTCAGAGGAATTAGAAATCATTAAGAAAAAAATTGAAGATAAATCCGGTTTTGTTTATTTTAATAACACCGCCAGCGAAGCAGGAATTTTGAACGCTATAGAGTTTAAGGGCGAGGAGGTTAAAAAGTTTGGAGTAAGAAGTTAGGCGTTAAAAAATTAACCGCAAAGTTCGCTAAGATTTACGCAAGGATCGCAAAGTTTTTATTAAGCTTTGCTTTGTTTCCTGTGCGTAAATCTTAGCGAACTTTACGGTTAAGCGCCAGTTAAAATTTACAATTTCAAACTACCTTCAATTCCGTCATCCATAGTTTTTCCGGTAACTAAAGCGGCCGTCATTTTTGCAATTGCAACCATTTTACCGTTTTTATTGTTCCAGTAATACCCATCTTCAGGAACTACCTTAATGATACTTAAGTTTGGATCATCTTTACCTTCCGGCATCCATACTTTAATAATTGGATCGTACAATTCATCGATGATTTCCTGATTGTACATAATACTTGCCGTTCCGTGTAGGGTTAGGAATTTATCGTGTGGCTCAGAAAAAAAGATTTCAACTATTGGATTCTGAGTGATTTCAGCATTTTGACTGCTGTTTCTGTCAGATAAAAACCAAAGCTGTCCCAAATCATCAATTTTCTGAACAGACATTGGTCGCGATTGCAGTTTGTTTTCGATGTTGTAAGTGCAAAGCATGCACGTTTTTATGTTTTCTGCAAGATCTTTTATTTTATCTACAGCAAATTCGTTTGTAAGGTCTTTATGATCTCCCATGACTTTGATATTTTAAGTTATTTATTATTTGTTTTAAAAAGACTGATTTACTTATTAAATAATGAAGTCTTTAAAATTTATAATTGTAAAGTTGCTGTTTTTTAAATTTTTATGTCTTATAGAATTAAAATCAGAAGTTATGAGATTTCTATTAATAATTTGGCAACTAATTAAAATCGATTGCTATATTTTATTTATTTGGTTATCTTTGTTCCCTAAAAAATACCATTATAAATTATATGACTGATTTAACCGTTTTCTATACAGATGATGATGAAGATGATTTAAGCATTTTTATAGATGCTGTTGAATCAATGCCAAAGAATATAGAACTTCTAACTTATAATGGAGGAGATAAATTATTAACGGCAATTTACAACCCGCCGCCTACACCTAATGTTGTTTTTTTAGATTTGAACATGCCTGGAAAAAATGGTTTTGATGTTTTAACAGAACTTCGAAATTCCGAAGAAAAAAGAAACATTCCAATTGTTATTTTTTCTACTTCAAATGAACCCAGTATTATCGAAAGATGCCGTACACTTGGCGCTAATTTTTTTATTACAAAACCAGTGTTAATGAAAGATATTGTAAAATCTATTGAACACGCTCTCGAAATCGATTGGAACAGTTTTGTGCCGGGACCTAAAAACTTCGTTTATAAATCATAAGATTTTATTATAAATACCAAAACACCAAATTCATATTGAGTTTGGTGTTTTTTTATGCTATTCCGGTATATACACTTCAAAAGTGGCACCTTTGCCTATTTCGCTGTGAGCGCGGATAATTCCTTTGTGGTTTTCAACAATTTTTTTAACGATCGCAAGACCAATTCCGGTGCCTGAGAATTCACTTTCAGTATTTAATCTCTGGAAAACCTCAAAAATTCGTTCCTTAAATTCATCAGCAAAACCAATTCCGCTGTCAGATATCGTTAGGTGATAATACATCTTATCAGGATAATCAACAGGAATTCGTGTTTCATAGCCTTTAATTCTTCTTGCTTTAATTTCGATATAAGGTTTTTCATCTTTCTTATGAAATTTCAAAGCATTTCCAATTAAATTATGCAGCAATTGCCTGAATTGAAAAGGTATCACAGTCGCTTCACCAAGTGGTTGTAACCTGATAACTGCGTTGGTTTCTTCAATACGTTCAGAAAAATCACTCATAACTTCTTCGGCAATTTCATCAAGGCTTACTTTTACAAAAACCCTGTCGGCAGAGTTTGTTCTGGAGTAGGCTAGGAGATCCTGAATCAGAGTTTGCATTCTTCTGGCCGAAACTTCAATACGGCTTAAATAGGTTTTGGCTTTCGCCGAAATATTCTTATCATCCAAATCAGAAAGTCGGCTTGCAAAAGTCTGTATCTTTCGCAGTGGTTCTTGTAAATCGTGACTTGAAATATAGGCAAAAGATTGTAATTCAATATTCATATTAATTAAATCCTTGTTTTTAAGTTCAAGTTCAGCGGTACGTTCATGCACTTCCTTTTCAAGTTTATTGGTAAAATTTTTCTGATCCTGAATATCTGTACTTGTTCCCACCCACATTTGTATGTTTCCCTCGGAGTCTTTTTGTGGAATTGCGCGGCTTAACTGCCAGCGGTATTCACCATCATAACGTCGAAAACGATGCTCAAACAAAAAGTCATTTCCTGTCATGATAGCCTCCACCCAAGCTTTAATGTTTTCTTCACGATCATCCGGATGCACGATTTGAAGCCAGCCATTTTTCTCGATTTCTTCAAGTGGAATTCCGGAATATCTAAAAACCGACTGATTAAAATAACTAAGATTTCCAATAGAATCACCCGTCCAGATATGTTGAGGCATTGAATCAGCAAGAAGTCTGAATTTTTCCTCACTTTTCATTAAAACCTGATGGGCATTTTTTTCATCGGTGATATCTATGATAGTCCCAATCATTTTTGCAGGTTCTCCACTTTCGTCAAAAAATATTTTTCCGTGCGCTTTTATCCAGCTAATCGAGTTATCCGGTTTAATAATTCTTGATTCGTATTTATAAATGGTGGTTTCGAGAGCGACTTTATAAGCATTTTCTAAAATAGTCAAATCGTCAGGATGAATCTGGGAAACAATTTCAGGTCTTGTGAGTTTGACATCTTTTTCACGGCCAAAGATTAACGGCAGGTTCTCAGAGTAAATTAATTCCTGGGTGTGTATATTTAAATCCCAGGTTACTATTTCGGCAATTTCCGCTGCTAATCGGGCTCTTTCTTCGGCATCTTCTATTTTCTTTCTTGCTTCAACCTGATAGGTTACATCATTAACCGTAACCATTACTCCGGATATTTCACCATTTTTCTCAAACAAAGGCGTATATTGGTAATTAAAATAAAATTTCTCCAGTTGTCCTTTAATATCGATATAAGCAAGAGATTCTTTTTCTGTTATAATTTTTGCATTATTGACAACATCATCAAGCAGTTCAGGATATTTTTGCCCTTCCAGTTCAGGAAAAACTTCTAAAAGTGGTTTTCCAACCGTTTCTTCTGCCGTTTTTTGCCAAATTAAATTTGTCATGGTGTTATTTGCCATCTCAATAATATGGTCTTTTCCTCTAAAAATAGCCATTGCAATGGGTGAATGCATAACTAATTTCCTAAAAGCATCTTCACTTTCGGTTATCAAATGTCGTATTTTTACAGCTTCTGTAACTTCATAAGCTGCAAGAATAACGCCCGTAATTTTGTTGTTTTCTTCCCGTAAAGGCTGAAAAACAATATTAAAATAAGTGACCTCCTTTTGTCCGTATCGGTTTAAAGTCACAGAAAATTCATCTGTAGCATAAGGATTTCCTGTTTCGAGAACATTCAAAAGTAGAGCCTCTGTAGATTCTTTTGCTTCAGGAACTGCATCAAATAGAGGTTTATAAAGAATATCACTTTCCCTTTTATCTATAATCTTTAAATAAGTAGGATTTGCCATTTCTACTATTAAATCCCTGCCTTTTAATATGGCAATACCAAGCGGTACTTGTTCTACGGTATTTCTAAATTTCTTTTCACTGTCTTCAATAATGTTTCTTGCAAGTACCTGCGCTGTAACATCAGTGGCAAGAGCGACGATACCAGAAATAGTTCCGTCTGGTTCTTTTAACGCTTCGTACACAAAGCTTATATATACATCTTCAATTTTTTCATTTCGCGGAAGCTTAATAAGACGTTCATGAGCTTCAAATTTTTCTCCGGTTTTATAAACCTTTTCGATAATACTTTCCAATCCCTGATCTTTAGCTTCCGGAAGCCCTTCAAAAATGGGCTTATTAAGCACATCTTGTTCTTTTCTTCCCCATAATTCCAGCATTAGGGAGTTGGCAATTTCAACTATATAGTGAGGCCCCCTAAGGACGCACATGGCACTTGGCGTCTGCAAAATGTTATTAAGATATCTGGAGTTACTGTCCTCTAATTTTTTAATGAGTTTTACATGTTCGGTAGTTTCGCTGCAAATTACCATAACACCGGCAGGTTTTCCTGATTCATTATTTACTGGACTGTAGCTGAAAGTCCAGTAAACATCTTCCATTTTGCCATTACGATATATAGGTAAATATTGATCTTCGTGCCACGTAGCTTCGCCTTCTGCAAGTACTTGGTCTATAAGTGGCTTAATAAAATCCCAGATTTCAGGCCACGCAGCTGCGCCATTTTGTCCTAATATAAACGGATGTTTACCTTCGTTACCCAAACTGGGCCGGTAAGCATCATTATAAAAACAAATATGTTCAGGGCCCCAAAATAAAAACATGGGAAATTTTGAATTCAATAAAAGTCCTAAGGCGGTTCGCAAACTTTGTGGCCATGTATCGACTGAACCAAGAATGGTTTTACTCCAATCTTTAGCACGGGTTAAAGCTCCCATTTCTCCTCCTTTAGAAAGGAAATCCTGATTCATATCTGTCATGGAAATTTGTTTTCTTTTTTTATAAAACCCCGTAAGGCAATAGTTAAGTGCAATAAATATACTAATTTATATAGAAATCTACACAATTGTTTGAGAGATAACACAAATAACAATTACGCCTTAATTTTTTAATGAGGTAAGATTTAATTCTATTGAGTTAAGCTTATTCTTATATAAGGAAGAAATTTGAGTTAACAGTTTACTAAACTTTTAACTAAAATATCAGATCATGAAAAAGGAAATGTCAAAACACGAAACAGACTATATAAAGAAATACGAGGGTGAAGGATATACTAGTAATTTTATATTCGATGGTACTACTTTAACTGACTCAGAAACCAAAAAAGCTTATAAGCCTGAAGACATATTTATTGTAGCCCACCACAGATATGAAGGAATGAGCGATCCTGATGATATGTCGATTTTATACGTTATACGAACAAACGATAAAGTAAAAGGAACGCATTTAATTGGTTACGGACCAACGGCAGATCTTGAAGAAGCAGAATTCTTTAAAGATATTCCGGAAGAAAATTATGCTCAAAACTCAGATATAAATGAATTAACTTAAAAGGTTAGATTATTTTATTTTGCAGAGAAACAGCTGTTCAGGATTTATTTCCGGAACAGCTGTTTTTTTTATACGATAAATTGTAATACGATAGTTTTTAAACGTAAGATATTAATTATGAAAAATCTACCTGAAATTGTATAATAAAATTCCTCGTAATAAGTATGAAATTTGAATATTATTAAAAGGGAATTAAAACCTAATAATATATAAGTACATAAAGAAGTACTAACTAAATTATTAAGCCAAGCCAAATGAAAAAACTTTACTTAAATACAGGAGAATTCAATACAATATTTAATGATCTAAGCGATAGCTTTGGTGGAGATTTAACCACCAATAATAAAGACTATAATTTAGCAATTAAATCAAAATGGGCAAAAGGAAAAATTTCCGGAACTCATTTTGAAAAAGAAATTTCATACATGCATTTTGATCTTATGTTTCATAATGATGTAAGTTTAAGTATTGAATCTTTTCAGGGCGCGCCTCTATTTTTTGCTTATTGTGAAGAAGGAAGCCTTACACATAGTTTTGGTGCAAATGGCGAGAAAAAAAATCTTAAAAAGCAGCAAACCGGTATTTTAAACAATACATCGGCTATTAATACAGTTTTGTATTTTGAAAGCTTCAAACGTATTCAGTTTTCTTTAATTATAATGCCTTTAACGGCTTCTTTAAAAGATGAAAGTTATGAAGTGATTTCTCAGCTGAGAAAAATGTTTACAAACGAATCCGGAAACTTTATTTATATCGGACACCAAAATCCAAAAATTACAGAAAAGCTGGCAGAAATTAAGTCAATTCCTCAAAAAGGAGCTGTAAGAAACCTGCTTTTAAAAAGCATAATGAGCAGTATTTTAGAATTAGAAATAGCGCAGCACAGCTATAACTATGCTACAATGATTGCTCCGTTTATGAATTTGGCCACAAGACAAATCGGTGAACTAAAAAGAATTTCGCACATGAATTTCGCTGAAGTTCTGCACTCTATTGGTTTTGGAAGCAAAAGCTATATTCCAAAATTACTGAAAGAAAAATATCATACATTAAACAAACATTATCCTGAAAATTCGCTAGCTAAAACAGCCTAATATACCTTTAACTTGTAAGATCAAAAAAACAGCTTTTATACGAGCTGTTTTTTTATTTCCATTAATTTTCCTTTTCATAATAAATGATAAAGTAAACCATAACCAAATTTAAAAACAGAGAAACACTATTAGTAATAATAATGGGTAAATCATTTTTTAAAATGCCATAAACAATCCAAATCGAGATTCCGAAAGTTAAAACGCTAAAAGTTAAAAGTGAAATTTGTTTCACTTTTTTTGTTTTCCATACCTTCCAGATTTGGGGTACTACAGATATGGTTACACAAATTCCGGCAAAAAGACCTATCATATCAGTTAGATTCATGATTTTAGTTTTTAGGTTTAATTCAAAATATATGCAGTATTACTTTCACATTATTTTAGACTAAATTTAATTTTGATTTACGGATAAGCTTAACTTCAATACATAAATAAGTAACCCAAAAAATGATTACAGGCAGTTTTTGAGTGAAAAACTTTACAATTAAAATTTTGAAATACAAATGTAAGAGTTTCTAATATCTTATAAATCATGTAGAAATGGAAATTCTGAAACTCAACATGGGAATTATGAAACATATTTAATTTGTGATAAAAGGCTTAATTTTATTTTTTTTATAAATTTGAAAGTTTGAGCGAATGTTTTTAAAAGAATAATCAAATTTTAAATAGTATAATCAATTTTAATCCGAATTAATTAAAATTTAATTCATAACGTTTTACTCCCCTAATAAAATGATATTAATTGTAGATGATATTCGGGCTAATATAATTGCCTTAAAAAAAACACTTGAACTGCATGATATTGAAGTTGATACAGCTGACTCTGGAGAAGAAGCCTTAAAGAAAATTTTAAAAACCAATTATAGTCTTATTATAATGGATGTTCAGATGCCTGGACTCGATGGTTTTGAAGTGGTTAAAATTTTATCAGGAAATAAAAGAACAAAAGATATTCCGGTTATATTTTTATCGGCAATTAGTATCGAAAAGAAATACATTTTTAAAGGTTACGAAACAGGAGCGGTTGATTATATTACAAAACCTGTTGATACCGATTTACTTATTATAAAAGTAAAAACCTTTCTTAAAATTTACGAGCAGCAAAACCAGTTGAAAGTAATGAAAGATTTACTCTCAAAAGAAATCACAATTCGTAAAGAAGCCCAGGATAATTTAGAAGTAAAAATTAGCGAAAGAACAAGAGAACTGGTTTCTAAAAATGAAGAACTCGAAATGAAAAACCACGAACTACAGCAATTTGCATGGGTGGTTTCGCACGATTTAAATGAGCCGATTCGAAAAATTCAGATCTTTATAAAAATAATCAAAGAGCTTTACTTAACTACAGATGCAAAAGGAATCGATTATGTCGATCGTACGGTAAAGGCTGCAGAACGAATGCAAACCCTAATTACAGATTTGCTCGCATATTCAAGACTTTCATCAAAAGTAAAACCCGAAAAAACCGACCTAAATGTTGTATTGCAAGAGGTGCTTTCAGATTTTGATTATTTAATAGAACGCAAAAATGCCGTTATAAAAACCAGCGAGCTTCCTACAATAGACAGTATTCCGAGTCAGTTGCGACAAGTTTTCCAGAATTTGATTGGAAACGCACTAAAATTCTCAGGAAATGTTGATAATCCGGTAATTGAAATAAAATCAGAATTAATCAAATCAAAAGATTTTGACGGAGAAGTTGTTCCTGATGGAAAATTTTGCCGCATTACCGTAACAGATAACGGAATTGGTTTTGATGAAATCTATCTCGACCGTATTTTTATTATCTTCCAAAGCCTAAACGACCGTCAAACTTATGAAGGTACGGGAATAGGTCTGGCCATTGCCAAAAAAATTGTCGACAAACACAACGGACTAATCACCGCAAAAAGTCAATTGGGCAAAGGTGCCAGTTTTATAATGGTCCTTCCTCTACAATATGAAAACTAAATAAATCGGATTAAAACCTATGAAAAACAACTTTAAAAGAAATTTACTAATTAGCTCACTGGTTTCATTACTTGTTTTAATGATCAGTTCTACGGCTTCATTTATTAGTATAAAAAACTTATTGAAAAGTAACTTTTGGGTCAACCATACGCAAGATGTTATTTACAACCTAAATCAGGGTTCTTCATCGCTTACAGATGCTCAAACGAGTATGAGAGGCTATTTGATCACCGGAGATGAGCAATTTGTAGAGCGATACAATACGTATGTAGGAGAGTCTAATGCTTATTTTGATAAGCTGGATGAACTTACAACTGATAATCCGTCGCAGCAAAAGGCTTTAACCCAATTAAAAACGCTTCGATCCAGTTTTTTTAAATACCTGAACAATCAAATTGTAAAAAAGCGATTTGGTAAAGCCGATACCACATTTGACTTAAATGAAGGCCGTGCCATGATGGACCAGCTTCGTCGTTATTTTAAACAAATTGAAACTACAGAACAAGGGCTTTTAAAAGAGCGAAATGAAACATCAGAACGTTACGGAACCTACAGCACCGTTTTAATTGTCGTAGCGTTTATTATTGCGTTTTTTATTTCTATTTTGTTTTTATTCAGAATTTTAAAAGATTATAACGAGCGTTCTTTACTTCAGCAGGAGTTAGAACAAAAAGATATAGAAACCGCACAGCGAATTGAAGCAATCAGTAGTATTGCGTCAAATATTTCTAGTGGAAATTATGATATTCGCGTAGACGATACCAAGTCAGATGCATTGGGAAGCGTAGGGGAATCTCTAAACAGCATGAGCGGTGCATTAAAAGAGTCTTTTGGTCTATTGTCTGAAAAAGAATGGATTCAAAGTGGTATTGCCGGACTTAATAACGTAATGCTGGGCGATAAAACATTAAATGAATTATCAAAAGATGTTATTGAATATCTATGCCATTATACCAACAGCAGCGCTGGTGTATTTTATGTTTTAGAGGGTGATGAACTTGCTGTTACGGCAGGGTACAGTTATATTCCAACAAAAAACAGAGAAGTTATACAAAAAGGCGATGGCTTATTGGGTCAGTCAATTGTTTCAGGTGAGCTTTTGGAATTGAAAACGCTTGCATCAGATTTTATTCAGATAAATTATGCTTTGGGCGAAATTAAACCAACTCATATCGTAGCTGTTCCGCTGATTGATAATCAGGTGGAAGGTGCACTTGAACTGGCAAGTATTTACGGATTTTCTGATTTGCATTTAGAGTTTTTAAGAATCGTTGGAAATAATATCGGAATCGCTATAAAATCAACGCAAAACCGTAAACGTGTTCTTGAATTGTTAGAAGAAACGCAATCGCAATCAGAAGAATTACGTGTTCAGCATAGTGAATTAGAGGCTATTAATGCTGAATTAGAAGCACAGACAGAAAAATTACAGGCATCTGAAGAAGAACTTCGCGTGCAGCAGGAAGAACTTGAACAAACCAATGAAGAACTTTCTGAAAGAAGTGTTTTATTAGAAGAAAGAAACAACGAAATTCAAAAGAAATCAGAAGCTCTGGAATTGACAACGCGTTACAAATCAGAGTTTTTGGCTAATATGTCACATGAATTAAGAACGCCTCTAAACTCCATTTTGCTGTTAAGCCGATTGTTGTCTGAAAATAACAGCAATAGTATGAACAATGAAGAAATTGAATTTGCAAAAGTGATTCAGAGCTCAGGAAACAGTTTACTTGGTTTAATTGATGAAATTCTGGATTTATCTAAAATTGAAGCCGGAAAAATGGAGCTTGAATTTTTAGATGTTTCAACTAAAGAAATTACAGATACACTTTCGAATTTATTTTCTGAGATTGCAAAACAAAAAGGAATTAAATTTGAAATTACAGCAAAAGATGCTCCAATTATCATTAAAACTGATAAAATGAGATTAGAGCAAATTCTTAAAAACTTAATTTCAAACGCTATTAAATTTACAGAGGAAGGCTCTGTAAGCGTAGAAATAAAAGTGAATGAAGACGATGATAAAGTAATTTGCTTTATCGTAAAAGATACCGGAATTGGTATTCCGTTAGAAAAACAACCGTTAATTTTTGAAGCTTTCCAGCAGGCAGACGGTTCTACAAAACGTAAGTATGGAGGAACAGGTTTAGGATTATCAATTAGTAGAGAACTGGCAAAATTACTGAGAGGAGAAATTATCCTGCATAGCGCCGAAGGAAAAGGAAGCTCGTTTACACTTTGCTTACCCGTTTATGGTGCCATGAGCAAAAAAGTTATTGTAGACAAAGCGCCGCCACCGCCAATGGAAATTTCTAATATTGAAGTTGAGGAATTAAAAAAGATAAAAAACAAATATTTATCGACTGTAATCCCAGCTGAAATTGAAGACGACAGAGATATAATTGCCGAAGGTGACAAAGTGATTCTGATTGTAGAAGACGACATCAACTTTGCACAATCACTCTTGGCATTTAGCAGAAAAAACGGGTATAAAGTTGTAATTGCGGTAAGAGGAGATTATGCTTTAAATTTTGCATTGATGTACAAACCTGTTGGGATTTTACTGGATATCGAATTACCAATAAAAAGCGGTTGGGAAGTTTTGGAAGAGCTGAAAAATAATATGCAAACCAAACATATTCCGGTGCATATTATGTCATCGCACAAACTAAAACAGGAAAGTTTATTAAAAGGAGCAGTGGATTTCTTAGATAAACCAGTGGCATTTGACAGAATTCCTGAAGTATTTAGCCGCATCGAACATATTATAAACAAAGAATCGCAAAAGGTTTTAATTATTGAAGATAATCCGAAACACGCAAAAGCACTGGCTTATTTCTTAGAAACATACAATATTAATTCTGAGATAAAAAGTGAAGTTTCGGATGGTTTAAAAGCATTAAACAAGACAGAAGTTGACTGTGTAATTCTTGATATGGGAATTCCGGATAAACATGCTTATCAAATTTTAGACGGTGTTAAAAAAACTCCTGGCTTAGAGAATCTTCCGGTAATTGTATTTACAGGAAAAAGTTTATCGCTTAAAGAAGAAGTAAAAATTAAAAAATATGCCGATTCTATTATTGTAAAAACAGCGCATTCGTACCAAAGAATGCTCGATGAGGTTTCATTATTTTTACATTTGGTAGAAGAAAATAAAGGTCCTGACGGTAAAAAAGACAGTTATAAAAAACTCAATCTGCTGAATAATATTCTGCACGATAAAAAAGTGCTGATTGTTGATGACGATGTTAGAAATATATATTCATTGACAAAAGCCTTAGAGATTTTTAAAATGAACGTTATCACCGCTTTCGACGGAAAAGATGCCATTAAAGTATTAGAAGAAAATCCGGATACAGACGTGGTTTTATTAGACATGATGATGCCACATATGGACGGTTACGAAACCGCAGAGAAAATCAGGTCGAATCCTAAATTCCTGACATTGCCATTAATTGCCGTAACAGCAAAAGCAATGACAGGCGACAGAGAAAAATGTATTAAGGCAGGAGCCTCAGATTATATTACAAAGCCGGTTGATATTGACCAATTGTTGTCGTTACTGCGTGTTTGGTTATACGATAAATTTTAATTGCTGAAGAAATGGAGAAAAAACGACTCTTAATTATTGATGACGATTCAAGAAATATTTTTGCTTTGGTAAACGTTCTACGCGCCAAATCATTTGATTGTTTGTCATCATTAAGCGCCGAAGAGGCAATACGATTATTAAGGACAGATGAACATATTGACGCTATATTAATCGACATGATGATGCCGGAAATGGATGGTTATGAAGCTATTCCTATTATAAAAAGTATTCCGTCGCGAAAAAATGTACTTGTAGTTGCCGTTACCGCACAGGCGATGACAGGCGATAAAGAAAAATGCCTTGAAGCCGGCGCAGACGATTATGTATCAAAACCAGTAGACGTAGATAAATTGCTGCACGTTTTAAGAAAAATTTAAAATTGTTATGATAGAAGACATTGAGTTAGAAACTCTTGTAAACGATATTTACGAATATTACGGTTTTGACTTTGGAAGTTATTCCAGAGCATCCTTAAAAAGGCGCGTTAACAGGATTTATCAATTAGATGGATTCAAGAATTTCTATGAGTTTTTATCAAAAGTCAGATACGATTCTGATTATTATAAAAGACTCATTGACGAAATTACCGTAAATGTTACAGAGATGTTTCGCGATCCTACATTTTATAAGGTCGTAAGAACCCAAATATTGCCCTTACTCGCCACAAAACCTTTTATACGTTTATGGCACGCGGGCTGTTCAACCGGCGAAGAAGTGTATTCAATGGCCATTATGCTCAAAGAAGCAGGGCTTTTGCATAAATCGCTAATCTATGCGACAGACATAAATTCGAAGGTTTTGGAGACCGCAAAAAAAGGAATTTTTCCTTTGCGTATGATGAAAGAATATTCAGAAAATTATCGTGATTCAGGAGGTTTAGAAGATTTTTCAAATTATTATATTGCCAATTACGGTATTGCAAAATTTAGTGAAGAACTAGCCGAGAAAATGGTTTTTTCGCAGCATAATTTAGTATCTGACACTTCATTTAATGAATTTGATTTTATTTTGTGCCGAAATGTTTTAATTTATTTTGATAATGATTTGCAAAAAAGAGTCATTAAGTTATTTGACGAAAGTTTAGCCACTTTGGGCTTTTTAGCACTTGGAACAAAAGAAACAATTAAATATTCTATCTCTACTACTAAATACAAACAGTTAGAAAAAGAGAAAATATGGAGGAAAGTAAAATAATAAACCGCAGAGTTGTTATCATTGGAGGATCGGCGGGGAGTTTGAATGCGTTGTTACTAATTTTACCAGAGTTGCCTGTATTCAAATCTTTTGCATTGGTAATTGTATTGCATCGAAGGGGAACAGATGATTTAACACTCGAAAGTTTGATACAGTTAAAATCCGTAGCACCCGTTAAAATTATTGAAGACAAAGTGGAAATAACAAACGGATTTATTTACGTAGCACCTTCCAATTATCATTTGTTATTCGAAAAAGATAATATTTTTGCTCTCGATACTTCCGAAAAAGTAAACTACAGCAGACCAAGTATCGATGTTTCTTTCGAATCTGCAGCTGAAGTCTACGGAACCAATTTGATTGGTATTTTGCTTTCAGGTTCCAATACAGACGGCACTGAGGGTTTAAAAGCCATCCAAAAAGCAGGTGGAATTGTGGTGATTCAGGATCCAAAATCGGCAGAAATGCCCTTTATGCCTTCGAATGCCCTTTTACATATAAAACCGGATTATATTTTAAGTAACGATGATATTTTAAAATTTATAATTTCGCTTGATAAGTAAGTTTGATTAAGCTTTGTTAAAGGAGAATTTTGGTAAAGCAGGCTTTACTATGTTTTGAAAAATAAAGATTATTATTTACATAACACTATCGTAAAACAACTTCAGGTTTAAATCGATAAAATTGCAAATAAAAGTGATCCCAAAACACTTTACATTTCCCAATTTGCAAAAAGGTAACCTATGATCTCTAAAACACCTGTTTTTCTTAAAAAAATCGTTTCAATTCTTTCATTTCTGCTTTTTATTATCTGTACTAGTGCTGTTTTGGCACAAAAACAAACAAAACTGGATGGCGTTCAGGTCGCTTTTTTATCAGATGTACATTTACAGGATTTGTTTGGAAAATTTTCAGACAATGATTATCGCGGAATTTTGAATCCCAAAACAGGAAAATACAATTTAGTTCGAACAATGGCTTCGCAATTACATTCGACCCGAATTTTCAACGAAAACTATTTTGCATTTATAGCCGCTCTTGAAGATATCGCAAAGCGAAAAATAAAATACGCAGCACTTCCGGGCGATTATACAGATGACGGACAGCCAATTCACGTGCGCGGATTGCAGGAAATTCTCGACCAATACAGCAAAAAATACGGCATTGAATTTTTTATCACAACCGGAAACCACGATCCCGTTGGACCTTTTGCCCAGGAATCAGGAAAAGAGGATTTTTTAGGAAAAGAAGGAAAAAGCCAGCCCATTTATAGCAAAGAAGGCCTTTATAAGCCCAATTTAACCACAGAACAGCCAGTAGTTGTTACGGCCGATATTGCTAAAATGGGTTATTTAGGAATTACAGAAGGTTTGAAAAATTTTGGTTTTTATCCCGATCAAAAAAATAAATTCTGGGCAACACCTTTTTCCACTTATAACAATCAGGAATATAGTTTTGAAAAATCATTAGAAGCTGCAAAATTAGTAAACAGGGTTTATGAAGTGGCGCCCGGTTACGAAGTTCCGGATGTAAGTTATGTGGTTGAGCCTATTGAGGGACTTTGGTTAATGGCGATTGATGGTAATGTATATATTCCGGAGAAAAATGCAACTGCAGATGCTAAAGATCCTAAAAACTATTCTGAAGCCAGCACTGGGTATAATAATGTACTTTCGAACAAAAAGCATCTCATAAAATGGGTCGAGGAAATTTCGGCGCAAGCCAAAAAACAAGGTAAAACTTTAATCGCTTTTAGTCATTTCCCAATGATTGATTTTAACGATGACGCTTCCGCGGAAATAAAAGAATTACTGGGTCCTAATAAATGGCAATTAAACCGTGTTCCCGTTGAAGAAGTTGCGCAAACCTTTGCCGATGCCGGATTGAAGATTCATTTTGGCGGACACATGCACATCAATGATACTGGAGTACGCACCACAGAAAAAGGAAATACACTGGTTAATATTCAGACACCCTCTTTGGCGGCTTATATTCCCGCGTATAAATTATTGACGATTCAAAAAGACAATCTTGTTGATATTCAAACCATAACCATTGATAAAGTAAAACGCTACGATGAGCTTTTTGACTTGTATAAAATGGAATATGAGTTTTTAGAATCGCAGAAAAATAAAGACATTTGGAACAAAGCCATTTTAGAAACCAAAAACTACCACGATTTTACTGATTTCTATTTGAAAGAATTGGTTCGTTTGCGCTTTTTATCAGATGACTGGCCTTCTGATTTCAAAAACTTTTTCCTTACTATTTCAGGAAATGATTTATTAGTTTTAGCAAATATTCAATCTAGTAATGATTTTGATTCTATTCTGAAAAATAAAAATAGTTTCCAAATAGAATGGGCAGAAGCCGAACAAAAAGCAAATAAAATTTTGGCTCAAAACAAACTCAAAAAAGAAGATTTTAACTTTACAGGATATGATTTCCTGGTCGATTTTTACCGTTTTAGAAGTGCCGATGAATTGGCTTTGACAGATGTTGGCGAAAAAAGAGCGAAAGTTTATAAAATTTTATCAAATTCTTTCTTCGAAAACCACAAAGAAGAAACTTCAAAAGAAAAACCATTACAAAACCAACTTCGATTGTTTCTAATCATTTTTAATAAATTCATGCATGAAGTTCCCGCAGATCATTTTACGGTTGATTTGAAAACGGGGAAGATTAATAGTGAAAAAAAATAGTTTCAGGTTTTTTTTCAGGTTTCAAGTTTTGTTGGAACGTAATTTGGAGTGTGAATTTAACCGCAAAGAGCGCAAAGATTTTACCTGTAAGGTTTATATAAAATACAAAGTTCGCAAAGCTAATGGATAAAGCTTTGCGAACTTTGCGTTTACTAACCGCAATCTAAAACAAAACACTTCTGCGCTCTTTGCGGTTAAATTTTTCACTCATTTCCAATCTGAAAACTGAGACTGAGACTGAAAACTTACTTCCCTTCAGTAACCAGATTCACTCTCACATAACTTCCATCATCATATTTTATCTGATAAGGAGAATCAAAAAACGTACTTGGCAAATAATAATCAGTTGTAATAATTTGTGCGCCTGAATTTTTTGCAGCTTCAAAATGAGTGTAGTCATTTTTACGTGCTTCTTTTGTATCAGAATCAGCTCTTGTACGGATAATGTATCCCTTTTTAACTAAATCAACAATTGTTGAATCTTCAGAGTTGTTTCTGAATAAAGTAGCAGCTTCCGGTTTTCCCGGCTCTGCGTTGATAAAAACGGCACGGCCTTTTAATGAAGGATGATTTAAAGCGTAAAGATCTCTTTTGGCTCCATTGTTATCCAAAATAAATAAAAACTTTCCTTTTGCTTTTTTCAACGTTGGCCAATTGTTGTTTAAAACTGCTTCTTCCAGCGTGTTGTATTTTCCGCGAACCATATCGGGTGTGATCAATTTATTTCCCAAACCTTTTCGAAGTTCTTTGTCTAAAGCATCAAACAATTCGGGTGTAAATTTCTCTGCTTTTGTACCCAGAAAACTATCGTCATCTTTTGGTTCCAAAGTAATAAAAACCGGAACGTGATCAGGATTTGCGTCAGACCATTTTTTTAGTTCTGCAAGACAGCTTTGCAAAGTGTAACACGAAGTTCTAAAATCAATATCAATCATATGAAAAACTTTAAAACCCGGTTTTTTCATATCTCCGTTAGGATCATAAGCTTCGTCAGATTTTGCAATGTCCAAACCTTTTGGATGCGCAAATTTTCCTCCCTTAGAATCCCCCTGAACATCAATTTCAAGATTTCGCAAACCTTTATTTAATTGGTCTGTAAGGCTTATGTGCGTGTACTGCAAACCCTTTAATGAACGGGAGGTATCTTTTGCCTGAATGGTATTGTACAACTCAGTTTCGATGGCGTGCCTGTAGCTGTTGTGCGAGCCAATAACCTGCAGTTGGTTGATTTTTAAATCGTCGCTTTGTGCATTAGAACTGAAAATTACACATAGCATAATTAAGCATGTAAACAGCATTTGTTTCATAGAATTTGAAATAGAAATTAATAAAAAAAGGTGGAGACGAGACAGGTGAACTTTGTCGCTTTTTGAGAATACTAAAGTAGAATGACTATTTGGTTTGCGTGTTAGATTAAAAAAAAGAAATCGCAAACCAATTGTGATTTTTCATGTAAAAAAGTAGTATTAATAAAACAAAACGATTGATTCCTTAATTTAAAGATAACCTTCAGGAAAAAAAGAATGGTATAACATTTTATTATTTTACATCTGATAATACTACTACAACAAGCAATGAAAAACCCTGAATTTTTTGAAAAAACGTATACAAAATACTGGAAAAAGCTAACTGCTTTTTCGTATACGATGACTCAGGATAACGATTTGGCACAAAACATTGTTCAGGACGTTTTTGTCGATTTATGGGAACGAAAAAGCGATGTCGAAATAAATGCCATTGAACCTTATTTATTTCGCGCAGTAAAAAATCAGGTTTTTAAACACTACCAAAATAATAAGTTTGATAAAACGATTCTTGAAGATAAATTCGAAGATTACGTAATTGATCATTTTGCGACAATTGATCCCGAAGTGATGGACTTGCTTTATTCGTTATTAGAAAAACTTCCCGAAAAAAGAAAAGAAGTTTTGCTAATGTATAAAATGCAGGATATGACCATTGATCAAATTGCCGATGAACTTGGAATTTCGAAACAAACGGTAAAAAACCAAATTTCATCAGGCTTAAAACAATTGCGCGAAGGGTTGAAAGACCTTGCCTGGATTGCTCCTTTCATCATTTTACAACAAAAATTTTAAGATAACTTTCTGTTAATGGTTTCATAATATTTGCGGATAGTACGATTCTTTATTTCTGGTACTTATAGATAATAATAAGTATTATGATAAAAAGATTAAAGCATAGTTTAGAATATCTTATCGATAAAAGCGCAAAAAATAAAACAACTCAGGCAGAAGAAAATCTGCTGAATGATTTTGTTTTAAGCGAATATCAAAATTCAAATTGGGATGAAACTTCGATGGGAAATTCGAATGAAGTTTCTCAAAATATATATGAAGGGATTCAGCTTCGAATGGAGAAGAAGAAAACCTTTAAACCATACTTTAAATATATAGCCGCTGCCAGTATTCTTTTTCTTGCAGGTCTGGGATTTTTATTCCGACCTAATGTTGCAAACGAAAAGCAACTTACATTTAAAACATCAGATGTCCCCAAATCTATCCAATTAAGTGATGGTTCGAAGATTTATCTGGCAGCAAACTCATTATTTCAATATCCTGAAAATTTCAAAGGAGAAGAAAGGAAGGTTTGCCTTTTAAAAGGAAATGCATTCTTTGAAGTGGCCAAAGATAAAAAGCATCCTTTTATTATTACTTCAGGAGAAATTAAAACAAGGGTTTTAGGAACTTCCTTTCATATTCAGTTATCAAAATCAAAATGTGAAGTGATTGTAGTAACCGGAAAAGTAAATGTTTCTTCAAAAGGGCAGAGTGTCGATTTGATGCCGTATGAAGAAGCATTGTTTTCGGATAAAAAAATCACCAAACTTCCTGTCGATAAATCGTTGCTCATCAATTGGTATACAACTGATATTACGTTGAATGAAGCAACACTGCAACAAGTAATTACCATTTTACAATACAAATACGGAGTAACATTTGAATGCGAAAACAAAACAGTTCTGAGCACTCCTGTTACTGTATTTATCGAAAAAAATGCTTCGTTGGAAAGCGTATTAAAACAAATAAATTATATCACAAACCTAAAATTTAATGTTTATGACGAAACAGTAAAAGTGAACTAAAATCAAACAAAAAAGCAGTTGCTGAGAACAACTGCGATTAATAATGAAGTATCGAAAAACCAATAACTTAAATCATGTATTTTAAAAGAATCAATTTAAATTTTCTAAAGAAAACTTTCTTTTTAGTTCTGGCAGTACTTTCCGTTCAAAGCGGTTACAGTGCAGTCAATCTTAAAAAATCAAATGTAAATAATAAAATAGAAAAAGCGACACTAGTTTCTATTTTTTCAAAATTGAGCAAGCAAACCGACTATAAATTTAGTTACGGACAAGCTATTATCGCTGATAATAAGACCTATACGGTAAATTATACCAACGAATCTGTAGCGGTAATTTTAAGTGATCTTTCTAAAAAAGCCAATTTTAATTATAACATCAACGGCAAATTGGTTTTGATTCAAAAAAGCATTTTTACTGCAAAAGCAACCTCTGACTTAGAGAAGATCAGAGTAAAAGGTAAAATTGTTGACGAAAATGGCGTACCAATGCCGGGAGTTTCAATTGTAGAAAGCAACACAAAAAACGCGACTGTTTCTAATTTTGATGGTGAATTTGAGCTTTCTGTAACAGAAGGAAAAACGATCGATGTTACGTATTTAGGATACAAAACAAAAACGGTCGCAGCACAAAGTACTTTCATGACAATTCAGTTAGAGCCAAACACATCAGAATTAACAGAAGTAGTAGTTGTAGGTTACGGTAAACAATCTAAAAAAGACGTTACCGGAGCAGTAACACAATTAGAAGCGGCAAATTTTAAACAAGGAGTAAACGTTTCTGTCGACAATTTAATTCAGGGAAAAGTGGCCGGAGTTCGTGTTGTAAGCACAAGCGGTGAGCCGGGAGCAGGAGTAAACGTTACGATTCGTGGCGTTGGATCTATCAGAAGCGGAAGCACACCTTTGTTTGTTGTTGATGGCATGCCGTTGTCTAACGATGATGTAAGCCCAACCGGAACAAATGTTGGTTTTGGGGCTTCGGCTGCAAAAAATCCATTAAATTTTTTGAATACAAGTGATATAGAGTCAATTACAGTTCTTAAAGATGCTTCTGCAGCAGCGATTTACGGAGCAAGAGGATCAAACGGAGTTGTTTTGGTTACCACTAAAAAAGGATCAAAAGGAGAGGGAACAATGACTTTTGATTCGTATATGGGAATTTCGAAAGTAGCTCATAAATTAGATGTTTTAGATGCAGGTGAATACAGAGGTGCAATTAAGGATCCTGCTTTTGATCATGGCGGAAATACAGACTGGCAAGATGTAATCTACAGAAGTGCAGTTACTACAAACAACGCTTTGTCTTTTGCAAAACAAACAGAATCAGGAAACTACTATGCATCTGTTGCGCAAATGGATCAGGAAGGAATTATTCGTAACAGTAATTTCAAACGTCTTTCGGGCAGAATAAATGCTGCTGAATCATTTTTAGACAACAAACGTTTAAAAATAAAAGTGAATCTTACGGCTAGTGAAACGAAAGATGACGGAGTTCCTACAAGTGATGACGGAGGTTCTAACGGACAATTGATAGTGCATACTTTGATGGCAAACCCAACAAGACCTGTTTTTGATAAAGACGGGAAATACACGAATTTCAACATGAATGCGCATTATAATCCTGCTTATTTACTAAGTATATATGAGGATCAAACGCGTACTTTGAGAGTTTTAGGAAACTTAGAAGCTTCTTTTAGAATTATTGACGGCTTAGAATATAAATTAAATGTTGGTGTAGACCGCGCTACGGCTGAAAGAAACACAACGATTTATCCAAACTTAACCGATTTAAATCCAAAAGGGAAATATGTACAAAACAACCTGGATTCTAAAAACTCTTTGGTTGAACATTATCTAACTTATAACTTAACATTAGACAAACACAAATTTGAGGCTTTAGGAGGTTTCTCTTATCAAAAATTTGAAAGATCAGGAACAAGTTTTAGTATTGACGGAATCTCGGCTCAGGGAGTTGGTATAAAGCCATCAATTAATCCTGGTTTTGCAGGAATTCAATCAGGAACAACAGGTTACGCTCAGGAAAACGAATTGCAGTCTTATTTTGGAAGACTGAATTATACTTTCAATGACAAATATTTATTAACGGCTTCGATGAGAGCTGACGGTTCGACTCGTTTTGGTGATAATAACAAATACGGTTATTTTCCTTCATTTGCTTTGGGATGGAATATTTCTAAAGAAAGTTTCTTAGAAAATGTAACCGCTATCAGCAATTTAAAATTAAGAGCGAGCTGGGGACAAACCGGAAATCAGGAAGTTCAAAACAAACTAACAAAAGCAAGTTACTCTTTATCTGGTCCTGACGGATATTATTTATACGATGATTTGAATTTGGTAAACGGAGTTTCGGTAACCAGAACTGCAAATCCTGACTTAAAATGGGAAGTTGTTACACAGGCTAATATTGGTGTAGATTTTAGTTTATGGAATGATAAATTCTACGGAACTGTTGATTATTTCAACAAAACAACTACAGATGCCATTTTAAACGTTCCATCAAGCCCTTTAAAACCAACAACAACTGTTTGGACAAACATTGACGGAAAAATCGTTAATACAGGTTTGGAAATTATGTTGGGTTCGAAATTAATTAATAATAAAGATTTTACCTGGAATGTTGACGTGAACGGAGCAACATTGAGAAACAAAATCGAAGACTTACCGGTTTCAGAAATCTTAACAGGAACTATTTCAGGACCTGGACAATCAGGTGTAAACGCAAATATTTACAAAAGCGGTTACGCAGCAGGTTCATTTTATTTATTAGAGCATGTTGGTTTTGATGATAAAGGCGGAAACATCTTTAAAGATCAAAACGGAGACAGTAAAATTGATAACAGCGACAGAGTTATTATCGAGGGGGCGCTGCCTACTTTTTACTACGGACTTAATAGTGATATGACATATAAAAACTTTAGCTTTTCATTCTCAATTATTGGGCAAACAGGAGGTTATTTATTGAATAACACAGGATTGAATGCTTTAAATATCAACAACCTGGCTTCTGACAGAAACGTTGCTACAGGATATTATGAGTCGGGCGCAAATGCAACAAATGCACCAACGTTGTCAACGCTTTTCTTAGAAAAATCAGATTTTATCAGATTAAATACAGCACGTTTAGGATACAATTTTGACTTAAGAAATGTGAGCTGGTTAAACGGGTTAACGCTTTATGTAACAGGATCAAATTTAATAACAATTACAAATTATACTGGTTACGATCCGTTAATCAACAGTCCGAAATCAAATGGAGGAAACCAATCTATTGGTATTGATTACGCTGCTTACCCAACCTCGAGAACGTTCAGTTTTGGAGCAACTTTAAAATTATAATTTATCATGAAGACAAAGACATTTTTTAGCATAAAAATTTTAACAATATTCTCATTTATTTTTCTTTTAAACAGCTGTACAGACCTTGATGAAGCTGTATTGGATGAAAAATTAGGAACTGATGCAACAGATCCTGCCGGCTCTCTTGCTGCAGCGTATGACAGATTGGGCGACGGAACTTTTACAGATCACGGAGCTGTTTTTGCCATGCAGGAATATACTACTGATGAAGCTATTTTACCAACTCGCGGGAGTGACTGGGGCGATGGCGGAAAATGGAGAGACATGCACGAATTTACGTGGAGTTCAAGTAATGCTATTATAGTTTCGAATTGGGATTTATTGACAAATGGAATTACACGTTCTTTAACTGCAATTAAGTCAGCAGAAGAAAATAATTTTCAGGAAAAAGCTTTATTTTCGGCAGAAGCCAAAGCACTTTTAGCTTACTATACTTATACAACTTTAGATCTTTACGGGCAGGCGCCATTTAGAGATCCGTTGAATGTAGAGGCACCAATTCAAATTTTAAAGGCAGAAACTGAAATTGATAAACTAATCACTGATGTAGAAGCTCTACTGCCTAATTTGGCAGACATTAATACGCAAAGAACGCACCACGGACGTTTTACTAAACAAGCTGGTTATGCTTTTTTAGCTACAATGTACATGAATCGCGCTGTATTTAAAGATCGTTATAATGCTTCATCAGCTTTTAATTTTAATGAAGCAGCAGTAAGTGGAAGCACTGGAACAGATATGGATCGTGTTATTTATTACACTTCTTTGCTAATAGATTCGGGAAAATTTAGTTTAGAAAGCGATTTTTTCAAAAACTTTGCAAGAGACAATGAAAATGGCAAAGAACTTATTTTTGCAATTTCTCAAAAAATAGATTACATCCGTAACGGTTCAAACAGTTTTGCTTATGTATGTATGGAACGTAACCAGAGAACATCTGCTTTAAACAGAGGAACAAACGCGGCCTGTACAACTGAAGAATTTTATAATTCCTGGGCTGGTAATCACGAAGATCCAAGATTTGAACAGCATTATCAATATGCTGATGGTACATGGTTTATGAATGATGGTACAGATGTAAGCGTTCCTGCAAGTGATATCGTACCTAAAAGTGTTCCTGCAACACCCTGGTTCCATTTTAACAGAGGAATTCAGGCCGGACCTCAGTATGGTCCTGTATTATTAACTTCTGCAGCTTTTCAAATGGTAGGTAACCGTATTAAAGTTTCTCCATTAGTTATGGAAAAAAGCACAGGTACAAGAATGGATTTTACGCCTAAATTAACCTTTGCAGATCCAACTAAAGCCGTTTTTGCTCAAAACGAAATCAATCAGGGAGCGCGTGTTTTTAAATATGAATTTGACCCTGAAGGAGGAAATGGTAACAGTAATGTTGATATTCCATTATTCCGTTTAGGTGGAATTTATGCTATGAGAGCCGAAGCATATTTTAGAAAAGGAGCTGTAGGTGCAGCAATGGAAGATTTAAATAAATTGCGCACCAGCAGAAAAAGAGAATCACTATATGGAAATGCTCCGGGCAAAGCACTTACTGCTTTAGATTCAGAGCAATTGTATAAAGAATTAGGTTTCGAATTGTATTGGGAATTACAAAGAAGACCGCAAAGTATTCGTTTTGGAAAATTTGATTTAGCCGGAACAGCAAAAGCGGCTTCTCAACCTTTTAGAAGAATATTTCCAATTCCACAAACGGTTATCGATCAAAAAGTGTTTAAACAAAATCAAGGATATAATTAAGTTTTTGTGTTAGTTTATTTTTAAGTCAAAAGCCTGCTCATTAATTTGAGCAGGCTTTTATATTTTAGTTCGATCGCGGTGACACACAATAAGGATACATTAAAATCTTATTTTTTCTCATCTTCTGGCAAAATCACTTTATTCATTTCTGCTTCTTTCTCTGCTCTTTTTTGTGCTGCTTTTCCTTTACCAATCGGGATTCCGGCTGTAAGATAAAGCGAGCGATTGTACTGCTTTGGTCCGTCGCCTTTCATTACAGGAACCAATCCGTAATAATATTGAACTGTAATGTTCATTCCGTTTACAACATTCATATGATAACCTGCTCCAAGAGCGATTCCGGCATCGATAACATGAATCTGATCGCGAATATTGTGTTTATAGATCACATCATTTTTATCATATTCTTTATAAAATTTATCAAAAGCTTTCGCTAAAAGTCCCAATTGCGGACCCGTTTTCAGGTAAATATTATTCTTGAATTGGTATTTAATTAAAATTGGAACATTAAAATACCTGATTTCTCTGTCGACTTTTCCATCGGCAAAAGTATTATCTAAGTTTGCATCGTTTAGGGAATAAACCGGCAATCCGTGCGCGCCCATTGGTGATTTTACAATTACGCCGGTGTTAATCATCCAGGCCGGATTTTTTTTTGATCGAATGTCAAAGTAAAAACCAAGATTAAACCCAGGTTCAGTTCCTGAAGTCTCCATATTAGAAATCTTCGAGAAATTAAGGCCTCCATCTAAACCAAATTCCAGAAAAGGCGAGTTTAGTTTGTCTCCAAAAATTAAGGAAATTAAAACTTGTGATTGAGCCGAAGCCATGCAAAATAAGGCGCTAAGTACTAAAAAACTCTTTTTCATATTGAAAAATTAAAGTCCAAAACGATATTGAATTCCTCCTAAAACCTGGGTACGACTTGATAAAAATCCGGCTTCAACCCTAAACATCAAATGTTTGTTATATTGAAATTGCGAACCAACAATAAAATTCCACATGTCTTTTGGTCTTTTTTGAAGCGAATATTGCACAGTAGAATTTCCGGCTGTACTTAAAGCTCCGTCCAAGGTGGTTAAAAAGTTACCCGCGCTTTCGAGCGCTCTGTTTGCTGTATTGTGTTTGGCAGAATTTACCGGATTTGCCTGTTGTGCAGGAGTTAAGGTATTCCACCAGTCATCTACTTTTGTTTGATTTTCAGCTACTTTTTCAAACCCGTTATCTACTTTTTGCTGTGCACCGTCAAGATTAAGTACATCAGATAAATTAATGTTTCCGTCAGTATCTCCCGAGATATGAACCCTAAAACCGCCGACCCAAATAGCAATATTTCTGTCTGGTTTAGGCAATTTAAAAGTTTTCCCTAATCGGGGTCCAAAAACATACGAAAAAGCAGGTTTGTCTAATGCGCTGACATCGCTCCACGACATATTCATGTCAAGTGCGAGCCATCCGCCGCCAATACCAATTGTGGGTGTTAATCCGAGTCCGAAAGTGGTAATGTCAAAATTTGCTTTTGTATTAAAACTGGCTATCTGCGACCAGTTATTATCGGCATCCGGAATCCAGATTCCGGCATTTATCTTTGTTGTTGAATTTCCTTTTCCAAAAATTCCGTAAACATTTAAAAAAGGAAGCAGCCAGATATCAGGTCGAATGGTAAGCGCTCCGGCTTCGACAGTAGATTTATCAAAACGTACAATCTCGTCAAGATTAAATTGCGGACCATTATTAAAACCAACTTCTAAGCCGTTAATTACAATTTCAGAGTCCTGCCAAAAGTAATTAACAGAAATCCCGGCAGAGTAGGGCAGTTTGTATCCTTTTTGTGCTACTTTTTCTCCCCAGATAGGCAATGCATACGGGTATTTTTCGACTTTGAGGCTGTCTTTAAGCTGTTGATTTTTATGTCCAACTATTTTTTCGGTATAAACCTGTCCGAAAATCTGAATACTAAAAAATAAAAAAATGGCTGATATTAGTGTATTATATTTCATTGACTTAGTGTTTATAATATTAATTAATAGAACTGCGTAAAATGAATAGGTGACTAATGTATTTTGCTGAAATGTTTGAATGTATTAATTAAACTATAAGCTTAAGATTATTTTATCCGAAGAATTTATATGTTAATTATTGTTAAAGTTAAATAATTTTTCTTTTCAGTTTTGATATTTTTTTAATAAATTTAAATCTAATGTTTCAATAACGCCTTAATTGTTAGTTAGATATTGAATGTTTATAAAATAAAAAAGGACAAAAGAGTGATTTCCTTTGTCCTAGCTTATTTAAAATTTTATAATTAAAATTAATCTTCCCAACCGCATAAAGTTAAACCATAACCCTGCGCCTGCGAAAGCGATACTTTTGTCAATTCATGTCGGCAGGCCGTAAGTCCGCGGCAATGTTCTTTGTAATGGTATTTTTTTGCGCCCGTTGGTCCGCAAATATAAACGCTGGTTTCAAAAGGAGAAAAAGAACTTAAAAAGATAAGTAACAGGATTAAAATAGATTTCATAGCAGGTTTGGGTTAAAATAATTATTCAACTTTTAAGTAATAGTCGTTTCCATTTTTGTCAGTAGCTTTTAGTTTTCCGTGATCAATCCATTCTGCGTTAATTTCAATATCATTTATAGTGTCAAACAGTAATATTCCGGCACCATATTTTCCTTCGATATTGATGTTTCCATAAACCGAATCTCCCTTGATATTCACGCCTTTTACATCATAATTATATTCATAATGACCTGATTTTCCGGTTCGGTATTCGTACTGATATTCGGTGTCAACGTGATACGTTTTTGCTTCCTGCGGCGTAATCGCTTTTCTGTCATCGGGCGTAATAACTTCCTTGTAAAAAGAGTTTATTTTTTGAGGCGGAAGTTCTCTTTTGCATGAAGCTATTCCTAAAAATAATATTAGAAATAGTATTTTAAAATTCACGAGCATAAGTAAAGTTTTTATTAATTGAATACTCAAATGTAAAACCAATAAAAATCAATATTTTATGGAAAACCGTAAGTTGATCTTTTAATCTTAAATTTCATTAATATCCTTTTCGATTAATTTAAACTTATCTTTTACATCATCTCCTGTATAAAAATCTAATAAATCCTTCTTTGTTAATGTTCCAATATTTAAAAATCGTTTTAAATATTCCTGATTAAATTCCATTAATAATATTGACTTTTCTAGTTGTTTTAGAATCGCTTTATTATTTTCAATATTATTTATTACTAATGATTTAATAGAAAGTATTTCATTAATGTCTTTGATAATTCTATTTATAATCATTGCAAGAACATCTTTATCAAGTTCAATTTCTTTTGAATTTAAAGCAATATCACGTGCAAGCATATATGCAATAGCAAGATTAGAATAATCACCTTTTTGAGAATTTATAATAGCAATAAAGCCAACACCTGGAATATAACCAACATTGTCAAAATTTTTTAGTATTGAGTTGTCAATTAATGAAATATCAAAAACAATTAAACTCACTTTTGAATCTCTGTTTGCTTGTGTTTCTATTAATTGGCTCCAGGCTGTATCACTTTTTCGAGTGAAAATTTCTTTATTTTCAATTTCACCAAATCGAATACTTTTATCAAATTTACATTCAATAGCAATTTTTAAATCAGAGCTTCCGTTTATTTCACAAATAATATCCCCAGTTTTGTTTCTGGGAATATTTCCGGCAGTATTTCCAGTTAGAAAAGCCCTGTCTTTTAATCTTTTTTCTAAAAAATAATTGTTTAAAAATTCTGCAATGTCATCTTCTGCTAATGAACCTTTAATTGTAGATTTATAGAAAAGTTCTTTTTTCATTTCGAAAATCATTTTTAGACTTTCTAATTCAGTGCCTAGTTCATTATTAGTTTTAGCTAAAAAAGAAGAAATACGATCTTCCATTAAAGCCAAAACGCCAATATAAATGGCACGTAAAAGTTTTTCATCTCTTTCATTTACTGAAAGATTATCAAAATAATTGAAGACGATTTGATTTTCTATTTCAAACTCTTGGATTTCTAGACGTTTGAGTTGCTGGTTTAGTTTTATTGTTGACATGATTATTCACTGTAAATTTCTATGATTTTTTGTTTAACTGATCTCTAATGATGAAGTTTTCATCTGCAACGAAACTAATAGCTTTATAAGCTTTACCACTTCCAGCCTTTTCAGTCATGCCCAGCTCTTCTTCTATATCATTTTCCAATACAAATGTTCTTCCAAGATTGTGGTCAATCATATCCTCGATACTTTTGGAATCCCTATCACCACTAGCAATTCCATTTCTATCTTTTCCGACTTGATGATCTTTGTCGTAAACTGCACAATATTTAATTCTAAATTTATTCAATAAATTTGCGTACAAGGGAATGTTATTTTTACTTCCACAGTCAATTATTGTGAAATCATACCTAAATATATCTAATGATTGAGCTAGCATAGGAATTATTGTTCTATCAGTTTGCCCTTCTACAAGAATAACTTTTTTAGCAAAAAATAATTCACTTCTCTCGGGGTTTATCCAGTAACTTAAATTAAATTTTTTCTTTTCTTCTAAATCTTCAAATATATCATTGATATATTGCAGTACTTTAGTACCAGTTTCTATGCTGTCTTTTTTTACAATACAAATAGATTTATGAAATTCTAAATCTATAAAAGAACTTGAATGTGTACATAGAATTACTTGACTTTCATCTTTTGATAAATTAACTAAAGAAAAAAACAATTCTTTTTGTGCTTGAGGATGCAAGAATAACTCAGGCTCTTCAAAAATAAAATAAGTAGATTTTGATGATCTTCTTGAAGATGTTTCAGAATCTAAATCATCTTCCTCTCTTTCTTGTTTGAGAACTTTAGACCAAGCTTTTATCAGTGCAAAAATTAATGCTCTTTGCAAGCCATGCCCTTTTCTAGTTATATCAGTTTTTATGCCATCATCGACAGAAACATTTGCACCAACTCTAAAAATTTCGTCAACATTTGGTGCCGTAATTTGAATGTCGATTTTTGTATTCCAACTTGTTAATTCGTTATCTAATAAATTCTCAAGAGAAGTTAAATCTTCTGGACGATTTACATTAAGTTCACCATCTAAATTGTTTTTATTAAGAATTTTGGTTAATTCAATTATTTTTTCTTTAGCCTCTTTAAATTGTGGATTATGCTCAGAAATTTTACTAATAACCCTAGAATAAAGTTGACCAAAAAGGGAACCACCTTTGGGATTTAATTCGTCTGAAGCATTTTTTATTGAAGGAATAAAAAATAAATCTCCAAAACTACCTTTTGCAACATTTTTTAAACCAAGGAAATTATTTTCTTCCAGAATATAAGTAAAGGTTAGATTTTCTAAATTGGCTTTAATAAATTCACTTTGCGCAAATTTAAATTGATCAATTGTTATCGCTCCCTTATCTGGAAGAAAATGTTCAAGGGGTAATGTTTCCGCTATTTCTCTTTTCTTAAAATCTGAGATTTTTGATTCTTTCAACCAATCTTCTTCTGCTTCTTCAATATAACCATTATATATAAAAGATCCATTTTTATAAGCTGTTTTTCTAACTTTAATTTTATTATCTGCCGAAACATATTTCTTGAAAGTTATACCTTCAGACTCTGAAAGATCAATAAATTCTACTTCAACCCATAGCTCTTCTGCTTCTCCATTAAAATCAAGATTATGGTTAGTAATTTCGCCAAAAAAAAACAAAATTGAACTTAGAACATTTGATTTTCCATGATTATTTTGTCCTATAAAAATCATTAAATCCTGAAAATAAATGTCTTCAGTAATTATTGATCTCCAATTAGAAATTTTTACATTATTAATTTTCATTATTAATCGTATTTAAATTTTACATGAGAATTGATATAAGTATTTAATCCTGAGCCACCAGAAGCTAATCTTTTCATGTTCTCAACATGAGATTGTCCAGCTTTTATATAACTATATTTATAAGTGCTTCCAGAAGAAAACGTGACTGTTATATAATCTGATCCAATTTCGTAAGCATAAACCCCAGATCCGCCACTGCGATTTGTATATCTTTCCATAATCTTAAAGTTTTTGAGTTCTATAAACGTTTTTTATATAAGATGAAAAGTATGAACCTTTTGAACTTGCAGACATTAATGCATCGTGGACATTACTAGGTATTCCATAGTATCTGTAAACTCCTCCATGATTAAATTCGATTTCTAATATTTGATTTTCTTCTTCATAACCTATTGATTTAAGGTTTGATGATCTTACATATTCTCTTTCCATAATTTTTTTAATTTTTGTTATAAATCTAATTACAAATAACTCTTTGAAAATGAGTACTTATACCTGATTTTGATTTAATTATTATTTGAATTTTATTTATTCAAACTTAAACCTATTTAAAACCAGTATTTTACGGAAAACCATAATCCAAAAAAATTAAATTTTTTAAAAAAAAATAGCCCCCGAAGGAGCTTAAATAGTTTATTATTGAAATTGGTAGATTTTAAATAATCCCCATATCTTTCGTTATCGAAACCAAATGCGTTGTATTATTTGCTTTAAAGAAGTCTTTTAGTTTAGCTATTCTTTTTTCGATAGTGCTTTTGCTGTTTGGTTTGATATTTAATTCTTTAAAAGTATCTGAAATATCGTCTTGCGGAGTTCCCATTGACAATTGTTTCAAAATATTAATATCCAAATCATCGATTTCGAAATTGTTTTTTTCCTGTAAAGCAGAAGCCACTTCCGGAGAAATATATTTTTCATCAGAAGTCGAAATTAAATGGATTGCTTTTTTGAGTTCTTCAATACTGTTTCGGCCTTTTAATACAAAACCATTTATGTCGGAATTATCAAAAAGCGATTTTATGCGATAACTTTTATCCTCGACAGAATAGGCTATTATTTTAATATCCGGCTGCAGTTCGCGAACTTTCTGAATTAAATCGTCTCCGCTTGTAATTTTTATATCTCGAGAATCGGCTTTAAATGATAAATCACTGATTAATAGATCGCAGGGTTCATTATCTTGAAGGGCAACACGTACTTTAGTGAAGGCATCATCGCAATATTTTGAATGCTGAAAATCGACAATTCCCAAATCTGTTAAGGCTTGTTCAATTCCTAAATTAATACTATCGAAATCCTCGGCTACAATTACTTTTTTAAACATAGGCTTTTAATTTGGCAGTTTTATATTGACTCTAAAACCTTTATCAGGTTCAGTGTCAAAAGTAATAGTTCCCTTTATGGCCAGAATACGGTTTTCCATATTTTGCAGACCATTTTTAATAATTTTATTTTTTTCGATACCTTTTCCGTTATCTACATAGTTTATAAATACCGATTTTTGGTTGCTTTCAAATTTTAAAACTACCAACGGCGCGTGACTATGTTTTTTCATGTTGACCATTAATTCCTGCAGGACCCTGTAAATCGTCACTTTTTTGATTTCATCAATTGCATCCCAATTTACTTTTTCAATACTATTAATAATAACGTTTGTTGAAGTGCTGTTATAGGTAGAAAGCATTTCTTTTAAATGTGATGAAAAATTTGTTCCAGTATCAACGTCATTGTTTTCTCTTGAAATTCCGCGAACGCGTGTATATATATGATCCAGTTTTTGAATCAAATTTTCTTTACTATTTTCTGTAGCTAATGATTGTGTTTGCGTATACGTAATGGCGTGAAAAACATCATTTGCTAATTCGTCGTGTATGTCTTTTGCAATTCTGGTTTCGGTATCGTAAGAGGCTTCCAATTTTTCGATTCTGTTTTTGTTTTGATAATATTTTCTCAGATAAATTAACGTCAAAACTAAAATGATAATTCCGAGTACAAAAAATATTCTTTGGTATTTAGCCGTTTGAAGCGCCAATAAATTTTCTGCCCGTTCTAATTTCAGCTTTTGGTTTTCGTCTTTTTCTTTTTTAGAATCGTATTTAATCTTGGCAAATTTGTTTTTAAAATTATTTCTGATTTTGATTATGCTATCATTTAGAGAAATATATTGCTGCGCATATTTTGGACCCGAACCATTAGAAATTAAAAGCGATAATGCCTTTAAGCGTTCATCGATACTACGAAATTTTGTGGCTATTTGGTAGGCTATTTGGGCATATTCATTTGATTTTTGAGAATCTGTTGTAGCATAAAATTCGGCTAAGTGAAGATAGCTTTCAATACTACCATAAAAATCTGCGATTTTATTTCGTAACTGTATACCATCCGTCATAAATTGAAATCCTTTAACGGAATTTCCATTTTTAAAATAGGCAAAGCCCAAATTATCCAAAACTCTTGCCTTAGTTTTTGCGAATTCTTTCTTATTTGCAAACTTTTGATTTAGGATAGATTTTAAAATTTCAATTGCTTTATCGTATTTTTTTTGCTTAATGTAGACAACAGCAATATTATTTAAAGGAGATTGTTTTGAAATAGAGTCAGTTGCATCTTTTAAAGCTTGCTTATAATAAAATGCAGCATCGTCATACAGAGAAAGTTCTTTATCTGCAATTCCGTAAAAATTATTAATTGCAACTATGTAGTTGTTATCGTTTTTAACGTATGGAAGCGCTTCGGTTAATGTTTCTTTACTACCATAATAATCACCATTTATTTGCTGAATATTTGCCATTTGAATCACATTGAAGACAATATTAGCACTGTCTTTTGAGATTTCAAATGTAATTTTCGATTTATTAAAGTAATAAAAAGCACTATTAAAATTGTTTTTTTGAAAATTTGCCATTGCTTTTTCCTGCAAAAATTTGGCCTCTTTTTTAGAGGAATCTGGAGGAAGTTTGACTATTTTTTTCTCATTACAGGAAATGCAAAAAAGAAAAACAAACAAACAAAAAAACGGGGATCGTATCATAAAAATACTTTCCCCGAATTTACTATAATAATTAGAATTATAAACCTTTTCCGATTATTTTTTTGGTGGTTTAACCGGTACCGGATCATCACCAGGACCTTCTGGTGGATAATCAGCTTGTATAGTATTTGGAATACTATCTTTTTTTATCTCAGTTTTTGTTTCTGCAGTTTCATACTCATCGGTTGTGCAGGAAAATAAAGTAGTACTCAATAGCGCAATTGCACCCATTACAAATAGATTTTTCATCTTTTCTGGTTTTTAAAGTTTAGAAATAGGTATTGCTGTCGGGAACTATTCCGAATCATGGCAGATACCAAAATTGTGTTTGGGAAGTGAAGTGCAGTCGACCGTAAAGAATGTGTTATACTTCCCGGATAATGATCATTACGGTTTTCCGCACTTGTTAATAGAACTAGTTTTGTACATTTGTTTTAACCTGCAGATTAAAACGTTAACTAATTTGATATGGCAAAGATATAGCTGCCCCCAAGCCTTTGTTTATAAGGAATTCCTGGAATTCCTGCCATTTCCTAATTACCTTAGTTATTCCTAAGAATTCCTAAAAAATCCTGAAGGCATATGCAAAAAATTACTTTTAAAGATTACGAAAAAGCTATACGGTCAAAATATTTAATTGAAAAAGAAGGAGAATATGCGAAGCATTTCAATCCGACAGCACAAGCAAATCTTAGGGATTTATGCTGGGAAAGATTTAAGGAGAATGAGAATAAAGATGATTTAAGCACTTTTTTTTCTTTCTTCACTTTTAGTTTTGAATTAGATGGAGAAACAAAGAAAAAGCTTAGAGATGAAACTAATAGATTTAAAACTATTGCCTCTTTTTATTTAAAAGAAGAAAAAAAGACGGCTAGTAGATATGCTGTGGAGTTAGCCGCTATTCTAGTTGATTTTCAACCGAGACCATTTAAAAAATTTAGAGAGGTTGGTATTATACTGCCAGAAAAGCCGATTGATGGTAAAGTTCCATTTTCTTTTATTGGTAATTGTGCTGATAAAGTTCATGAAGAAGAAATTGATAAGAATGAAGCTGAAGATGACGTTGAAGAAAGTGACGATGAAAATCAAAATGAAAGTAAGTTTGACGATGCACTAATGGCTAATAATCAATCTGGTTTTTTGGGAAATTTTAAAAATAAATTTTCGAAGAAGATTAAGAAAACAATAATTGCTATGATAATCATTTTTAGTGTGATAGGGACTGTAATTTCTTTACTTTTCTTTAAAAAAGGATGCATGCAATGGTCTGATAATCATTATGAATTGGTGTATTGTGATAAACCAATAGAAGGAAATTTAAATGAAGTAATTTTAAGAGATGATAATCTTATAGATTTTAGAAAGCTGCAGGTTTGCGATACCACAACTTGTTTTAAACCTGATGGAGAAGCAATTGTTTGGTATGCAAAAAGAGGAAATAAAGCCGATTTTTTTAATGCAAACGGAAATGGAAGACATCCTGAAACAAAAAAAACATTACGACCAGTTACAGAATACATTAGAGGAAAATATAAAGGGGACTGCGCATTCAAATAAAAAATACGACGTCAAGTCCTAAACCCAACAGGTTTTTAAACCTGTCCGGTTTATCGCAAATAATAAAAAAAAGCGGATATACTCATTCAAAGTATATCCGCTTTCATATTAAATAAATTCGTGAAAATTCGTGAAATTCGTGGCAAAAAACTAAGCTACAATTTCCCCGCCATTAATATGTATAAATTGCCCGGTAATATAACTGCTGTCTTCGCAGGCCAGAAAAACATATGCAGGCGCAACCTCCGAGGGCTGGCCGGCTCTTTCCATCGGATTGTCTTTTCCAAAATCAGACACTTTGTCAAAACTTGCCACGATTAAAGGCGTCCAGATTGGTCCTGGTGCAACGCCATTGACACGTATTTTCTTTTTAGCCAGCATTGTGGCTAAAGATCTTGTAAAACTTACAATTGCGCCTTTCGTACTAGCATAATCTACCAAATGCTCGCTCCCTCGATAAGCGGTAACAGAGCTGGTGTTGATAATCGTATCGCCTTCCTGCAAAAGAGGCAACACGGCATTTGTAAGATAGAAATACGGATAAATATTGGTTTCAAATGTTTCGTGAAGCTGTTTTGACGTTACATTTTTCATTTCGTCCTGCGGAAATTGTACGGCAGCATTGTTTACCAGAATATTAATTTTTTTAAAGTGACTCTGGCATTTTTTTACCGCGGCTTTGCAAAATTTCTCATCTTTCAAATCACCACTTATAATCAAACATTCGCCGCCTTCTTTTTCAATTAATTCCTTTGTTTCAAGCGCATCCTGATCTTCGTTTAAATACACTATGGCTATATCAGCGCCTTCTCGGGCAAAATGTACGGCTACACTTCGGCCAATACCGCTGTCTCCGCCAGTAATAAAAGCAACTTTACCGGATAGTTTTCCGCTTCCTTTATAATTCTCCCTGATAATTTCGGGTTGTGGCGTCATTTTATGTTCGTCTCCCGGCAGATTTTGTTTTTGTTCGGTAAATTTTTTTGGTTTTTCTTTTTCCATGATCACTGTTTTTTGGGTCAATAATAACTTTCTAAAGTAGTTTGATTTAGGGAGAAAAGTTAACCGAAAAAAATCAAAAGTTATCGCTATCAATGTTAGCTAAACCGTTGAAAAATAGATATTGTGTAAAATTAAACTGATAAAATATAAGAGAAAAAATGCGCTTGTGAATTACATTTGAGTGACTTTTTTAAAATGCCATAAGATAAAAAAAACAGGTATTTTATAGCTCGAAATATAAGAAATTACCATAATTTAAATAAAAGAAAAATGATACATCAAATTGATACAACAGATAATATTGTTGCTTTTAGAGCACTAGCAGAAGTAACTACAGAAGATTTTAAAAACGTGGTTGTTCCGGCTGTTGAAAAATTAGTAAAACAATTAAACGAAATCAATTTTTTACTGGTTTTAGATACTGATCTGGAGAACTTTACCGCAGGTGCTTGGCTACAGGATGCCATGCTTGGACTTAAAAATTTAGGAAAATGGAACAGAGCAGCAATTGTTTCAGATTCTGAAGAAATTATTTCATTCACCAACGGATTCAGTTATATCGTTCCGGGAGAATTTAAAGGATTTAAAAAATTAGAATTCAATAAAGCATTGAATTGGGTTGAAGGGAATATTTAAAATTAGATTTTAGATTTTAGAAAATAGAGTATAGAAAATAGAGTATAGACTTTAGATTATAAAAAATAAAGTATAGATTTTAAATAGCTCTTTAAACTATAAACTATTTTCTACTTATTTAATAATTCAGCTTAACTATAAAA
>Ga0247813_10000413_pt1 | contig 41476 bp, 71 predicted proteins | sample UWRJL169409C1_FD_180719 | JGI IMG/M metagenome (GOLD analysis project Ga0247813, IMG submission 180719) | Plant litter microbial communities from Arlington Agricultural Research Station in Wisconsin, United States - UWRJ-L169-409C-1 | ecosystem: Environmental > Terrestrial > Plant litter >... | reverse complement strand
GGGGGCTGCTGCGTGGTGTGCAGGATCCTAGCGTGCAGCTGCTTCGTTCGCAGGGTGTGCCTTTGACGGCAGGACAGGCGCTTTCGCAGTCCGGCCGCTTGGGCGCGGCGGTCAAGACTGCGGAAGACCTTACTACTGGCCTTCCCGGTGTTGGGACTATGACCAATGCACGCCGCTTGGAGGGGTTTCAGGGTTTCAACCGCGCGGCAATGGACGAGGGGCTTGCGCCGATCAATGCCAACACTGGCGGGGAAATTGGTGAGCAAGGCATTGACGTAGCTCAGAACCGCGTCGGTGATGCTTACAATCAGGCGTTGGATGGCGTGAACGTTCAGGCTGATGCGCCGTTCGTTGGCGATATGCGCGGTGCGGTTCAGGCGGGGCAAGCTTTGCCAGATCCTATGCGCGGTAACGCTGCCTACACTCTACCAACGCGCGTCGGGAACTCCTTCGATCCGAACGGCGGATTGACCGGAAACGGGTTCCAGCAGTCGATGCGCGGACTACGGCAAGATGCCGCTGTTATGCGCAATGAGCCGTATGGGCAGGACTTTGGCAACGTCACACGGCAAGCCGAAGGCGCCCTAGAGGGGCTTCTTAACCGACAGGCGCCGGATGTCATCCCTGCCTATCAGGCAGCTAACGGAGCGTATCGGAACACGGAAATCCTTCGCGATGCCGTGAACCGCGCGCGTGTCGGTACGCGTGTTGGCGAGCCCGGTGTCTTTGCTCCCTCGCAGCTTGCCGATGCCGCTGCTGCTAATTCCAAAAAGTTCGGCAACTCGCAGGGTACCACACGCCAGCCATTCTTTGACCTTACGCGCGCGGGGCAGAGGGTTTTGACTAGCAAAGTTGCCGATAGCGGCACAGCGGGCCGTGTGGCGCTCACGGCAGGCCTTACGGCGGCTGGTGGTGGTGGCTATGCATCCGACGGCGCAGAAGGTGCAGCTAAGGGCGCAGGTGGTACGTTGGCGTTGGCGGCACTTCTTGCGGGCGGCGGAACTCGCGCAGGCCAGCGCGCCCTAACGGCTGCTCTGCTCGATCGTCCTGATATGCTTATCCGCGCTGGTAACGGCATAGCGAACCGGGCGCGCATTGGCGGTCTTTTCGGTGCGCCCATGCTTGCCGGCGCTGGTTCGCAGTTGGCGACGCAATGACCACTGGTGGTAGAGTTCGAATAGCGCGCCTTTCAGCGCAATACCTAGTATGATGCCCCATGACATACCGTATGGTATAGCAGATCTCGGGAGTAAGTATAATGCCAAGTGCTAGTGAGTTCTCTCTTACTCCCGATGCCAATGTCACGATTGGCGGCGTGAACGTTGCAGAAGGGTGTTCACCGGGCGGTTTGAATAATGTTGAGCGGTATTTGGCTGCCGCAATGCGCGATACCTACGACAAGATCCCCGCCGCCGGCACATTCGTGCCCGCAAGTGGCGGCAGCTATACCGGCGATATCTTCCGAGCAACTCGCGGCGCCTACCTCCACCACGCAGGATCTGCACAAACCGACGGGCGCGTGATGTTCTTGCCTGAGGGCTCGGCGCGCCCTACCGGCGCTGAAGGCATGGTCGTGTTCTACTATGCCTAAGATGGAAGCCTTCATATCTGGAGCATGGCGAACGCCCGCACGCGGAGAAGTGCTTATTGGCGGCGCTTGGCGGCGGATTACGCGCGGGGAGTCTTATCGCAGCGGCGCGTGGGTAGGTATTGCCTCCTTCATACCGCCGCTGTCGTTGTCGGTCACTCCCTACGTTCAGGGCGGTGCGAGCCCTGCCAAACCCTCTAGGCAGACCGTCACCACAAGCTATGCACAGGCCACTCCCAACGGCGGCACAGCGCCCTACTCTTACGTCTGGACGGCTGGCGGCGTGACGATCACGAACCCAACAAGCGCCTTCACCGCATTCACAGCGTCACTCGCCAGTAACCAAGAAATCAACGCCACAGCAACGGTCACATGCACAGATGCCAGTGGTAACACGGCGGTTGGACAGTGCGAATATTACCTCTATAACCAGACGAACCAATAGGCGGGGCTAAGAGATGCACCATTATTTCGAGGCCATCACTAACACCAGCGGCGATTCGCTGGTTGGTTATTTCGCACGCGTTATTGATCCCGCTACCCAGAACACCATCACGATGTCCGCTGACGACAACGGTACGCCGATTGTCACAAAGTCCGGTGTCGAGAACATGGGCTCCACCGACGATTACGGGAATCTGGATTTCTACGTAGTGCCGGGGACGTATCACCTCGACATCTACGCGCCGAATGCGACCAGTTTTATTTTCCGCGTGCCGTCGGTGGCGATGAATTCGACTAAGGGCGATACTGGAACGCCAGGAGCTACCGGCGATGTCGGGCCCTCTGATGCGACATTTCCTACCCTTGCGGCGCTAAAAGCCATCGATCCTATCGTCTATCCTTCGCCGCGTCTCGCCGCTCCTTCAGGCGCTGATGGTGGATATGTAAACGGCCTTTTCACCTACCAGACTGGCAATTTCACAGCTCGTACGGACGTTGTGCAGCTCAATGCCGTGCCGTTGACGACAGGAGCCTTGGTTCCTCAGAGCGCGCAGTCTGTTGCCTTCCTAGCCGCTGCCACGGCCAAATTCCGACCCTCCGACAAGAAGCTTTCTGAGCGCAAATCCGTACAGGACTTTGGCTCCAGTGTAGGTTCTGCGGGCGGCATTCCTACTAACGATCAGCCCGCTTTTTCTTCCGCGTTGGCCTTTGCGGCCTCGACGGGTACTTATGCTCCGAAAATCGATGCAAGTTATTGGGCACACCCACAAGATGCCACCTTCCTCCCGGCTGGCGCCTACTCACTGAGCCAAGTTATAGCTCTAACGGGTAATACTCAGCCATTCGTGTCTCTGCATATTTATGCCGTACCCGGTACGGTCGTAGTTTTAATCCCAGACGGACAGTATGCGTTTACATGCAACGAGCGCATGAATAACATATATTGTTACGGCATTAACTTTGCGGGCGGAAAGGGAACGTTCCAGCACACTTATACCGGTGTTAATGTCAACGGAGAGCTTGTTTTCGAGCGCTGTGTTTTTGACAATTACACAGAGTGCGCGATTGGCAACAATGCTGTTGACGCACCGTATCTTGAGGTGACGGGCTGTTCCTTTATGGCGGCTGCGGGTTCTCAGGCAATTGGTATTGCCTGGGGTGGCTATGCCGATGGCTGCTTGGTTCGAAAGAACAAGTTCCTCAGAAACTACATCCATATCAAATGGGGGCCTTACCAGTCTGGTTCCTCACATTTCGAAAACAACGATATGTTGCGTTGGGACAGTACCACACCGTTTCTCGCCAATTTCTGGTTTGTGCCTAACGATACCGATCCTGATGGGGTCAACGCTGGTAACGCACATATCATTTCCGGCACCAAGTTCGGCAATGAGAACATGCAGGCCGGAGATGTTCGTATTCTGATCGCAAAGGAAGCGACAGGGGCAAATCGGCAGGTTCGCATGCCTGATCCCACATGGTATCCGACTGGCGCATTCCTCCAGAATATTACGGTCAAGGACAGCCGTGTGGCGTGCATGGCCGTACCAAGCGCTCCGTTCTGCCGATCGTATATCGGGCAGTTCCGTGGGGTTCGGTGGCAGAATAACCGCCATGACGGTGGCGCGCATACTGTAATGGTTGAGTACATGGGTACTCGGCCCAACGACTATACGAACATGAACCATAAGGTGGAATTGTTCGCGGGCGATGGGTACCCCCAGGGGCTACCTTTCCGCGATGGCGTAGTGAACGGTCAGGCGCTGATTGGCGTACAAGACGATCCCGATGGCCTGTACGGAAACCAGGAGATGGTTGCCCTGCCCTCAGCGGGAGGAGATGACGCATCGCTGTTTAGGCTTGGCTCTGCCAGCACGGTTGCAGAGTTTACCAGCTTCAGTCCGAATGGAACATATAGCGGGGCATCTGCCGCTGGGACTAACAATTACGCTGGAACTGCAAGAGCTGTAGAAGTAACCGTTTCCGGCAATGGTCAAGGGCTCTATTTTCCCCTTGATGCCAATCTTTCGGAAGGCAAGCAGGTCCGCGTTGCCCTTATTTTGGCGCGTGGTTCCACCAATAGCTCTTACGCTGTCCGCGTCTATATGCAGAACCAATCCACAGGCGATATTGCTAATGAACGCAGGCTAATTTTAACCAGCGATTATAACGCAATACGTTTGCGTTTCCAGTTGCCCGCGACTTCAAACAAAACGGCATGGCAGCTAAAAATTGAAAGCATCGAATACGCGGCAACGGCAAACAAGTTCCGTGTTGCGGAAGTCCAGATTTACCAAGCTCGCGATTATGCCAATACCGGCCATATTCAGACTTTGGGTGATGGCCTGTTTAACGGTCAGCATTTTGTCTTTGGCAAAGGCGGTAAGTTTCGTTTGTTCGTTGATGAGACAGACCCCGCAAATCCCATCTTGCGTTTCAAGACAGGAGGCGCGCCAACTAGCGCCACTGACGGAAAGGCGGTAACACTGACATGACATACAGATTTCTTATGACCTACGAAGATGGCTCGACCAAAAACGTTGATGCAAACAGCAGGCAGGATGCTATCATCAATAACGACCCTGAAAGGGTTGTGGGCTGCGAGTATGTCCCAGATAATTTTTTCGAAAAGGAAAAGTAACATGACCAAGCCAACCACACCGAAAAAGCCGAAGCCGGCGCCGAAGCCCTCGAACAAGACGTTTCAGGCGCTGTCCGGCGGCGGCGGCAACACGAACCCGACGCAGCCCAAAAAGCCGACGGTAGCTTAACCGCATGTGGTCCGCCTACACCTTTGGCCTGTTATGCGCTTTGTGCGTGGCAGTGTCGGCATGCGTGAAGGTGGACCGCAACGCCGTGCTGACGGCGGCGCTGGTGATCGCTACGAACTGGCTACTATTTGCAATGGCCTGGATCCATCCAGAGGCGTCACCAGCCTTCGTCATGACCGACCTCGGGTTCTACATGACCCATGAGGATACATGGTCGATAATCGACCTTATTTCTCTCATAATTGTAGGCGTTGTTTGCCGTAGGTTCTGGTGGTCACCTATCCTTTGGTCCGCCTATCTGGTAACGCTCTCCATGCATGCTGTAGCATGGGCTAACGGGCTGGAATATCTCGACTATCGCCGGGTGCTGGACGCGGCATTGATTCTCCAGCTTGCAACGCTTTTCGTGGTTGGGGGTGGTGACTGTGCAGATCGTTTGCTTGTTGGTTGGCGCAGCGTTCGTGGTGTACGCCGTGATCCCCGCCGAGTGGTTGAAAATGCGTCGTGATTAATGACAGCGATATGCGCCACGTGTGGATGTTCATGTCCGCACTCGCTGGCGCTGTCACCGCGTTGGCACAAATGACCTATAAGGAAATGACGTGGGTGCAAATTGCACTGACACTCTTTTCGGGGTTCGGGTTTGCCGTATTCTTCATGCCGTCCGTGGCTCAGTGGATGGGCATTGAAGAGGCTAATATTCGCGCAACCAACGCTATCGTTTACATCGGCGGAACCGGGTGGAACATCCTTCTGCCATTCGCCATTCAAAAGGCCAAAGCTGGTGTCGCTCTGTTCGGCGGGAAGGATACGGCATGACCGTCTTTGATATCCTGAACGTCGCAGGGCGGTTGATCGTAACGTCTATCGTCGTGTTCAAGCTCACCCAGTTTCGCGAGATGACCAACTTTTGCGAGCGCTCCGGCCTTGGCATGATGGGCGCTGGTTCATTCCTTACGATCCCCGTCATCATGTTCAAGAACGACAACCCGTTTGAAGGTTGGGCTGTGTCTCTGCTGACATACGGGGTGATTCTGTTTCTCGCCGGCAGGACGTGGCGGGATTACAAGCATTCGCGCGCCAACAAGATCATGATCCAGCAGGGTGAGATTTGGCGGGCACAGAGGGGGAAGCCGTGATGATCGATGCAATCCTAGAAACCGTACTCCGCAACGAAGGCGGCTACGTCAACGATCCTAGCGACCGCGGCGGTGAAACCAACTGGGGAATCACCGTCAACGTAGCTCGCACTAACGGCTATGGCGGCGCGATGAGGGACATGCCGCGAGATAAGGCGCTAGACATCTACCGCACGCAGTATGTCGTGAAACCGGGCTTTGCGGCCATCGCTGAGGTATCACCGCTGATCGCTGCCGAGTTGGTCGATACCGGCGTGAACATGGGGCCAGCGGTGCCTAGCGGCTTCCTACAGCGGTCATTGAACGCACTGAACCAGCAGGGCGCCGATTACAAGGACATCGTAGCTGACGGCAAGATTGGGCCTGCCACCGTGGCCGCTCTGAGGGCCTACATTGCCAAGCGAGGCAAGGAGGGTGAGAAGCGGCTGTTGGCGCTCCTGAATGCACTCCAGGGGGCTCGCTATCTGTCTTTGGCTGAAGGTTCGCCATCGCAAGAGCGATTCATGTACGGCTGGCTGGATCGGATTGTGTCGTGAACGAAGAAAACCACACCCTAATCGCGTTCCTGGCAACGCTAGGCGCCATCGTCCTTCTATTCGCCGCTGCCTGCATCTGTCTCGCGTTCGGCAAGAGCGTAGAGGCGATTGGCATCGGTGGCGTGATGACCGGGCTTATCGGCGTGTTGGGTACCTTTCGCCCCAAAAGCGGATCTGTAGCCACCACGACTACCGGCGATGTCAATGTGAACAAGGAGCCTACGCCATGAACTTCGGAAAGCTGCTGTCGACCCTAGCCCGCCGCGTCTTAATCCCCGCCGTCGCCAAGATCGCCACTAACCCAAAAGCACCCCTGACGCTCGATGCGGCCAAGGATGCTTTGGTTGAGGCGGGGAAGTCGGAAGTGGGTAGGGTGGTGGTTAAGCGTATCGTTTGATTGCAACACGATTCGCGCGGTGGTAGTGTGTGAGGGCTGCGGCGATACCCGAGAAGAACGGTTCCGTGATCGGGCCGGGTCGGTGAAACTCCGAACATTCGCCGCGGCAACTACCGCAAATTATCCGGTAGTTCAGTTGTACGATACGACCGTACAACTGGTGTTCGTAGAGCGCCGCCCCGCTGGCTACGGATGGCGGTCAAGCCACTCAATGTTCTGCCGCAGGTCATTGGACATCTCAGGCTGCAATTGGTGCGCTTTTCGGTAGGCCAGTATCCCTCCGTAAAGGAAGCTGAGGTTCGTGGTCTTAGTTTCATCGGCTCTTTTCGGCCAAATCTTCCATTGCCGCGCAAACCAGCCCTTGGTGTCTGAGTCTCCCTCAGCGAAGCATTGCAGGCCGTCGTCCTGGTTTTCCTTACTCACCCCTCCGATCCTTTCGACAGAGCGAGGGCGTGACGGGCGCGGAGGGAGGCGGCGGTTAGGGCTAGGGCAGGGGTGGCTGCTGTCGTCTCATACCACGCGCGATTAGGGTTCCGTCGCATGCCAGCGCCAGTAAATGCTAGCTCACCATTGTTGACGTAGGCGCGTGCGTCCGGTTGGTCTCGGTTGCCTGCCATCCAGTTCCAGCCCTTCGGAACCAGCGTCATCGCGTCATCCAGCAACATGACATAACCCGGCACACCGAACGGCGCTCGACTACCATCGGGCCGGTATGCATCGTGATTATCGCTCGTCCATCCCAGCTCGCACAGAATGTCGTAGTTCAGTGCTTTAAGGACCGGCACGTCCAACGCACTCGCCGCCTCACACCGCACGGCTAGCTCTTCAAGCAATCCCATCGTCGGCTCCTGCATCACCCATCCCCCTGCCCAAACATCTGTTCATTCATTTCTGCAACCCCCGCCGTCGCCCCCTGCTCAAGGTGCTGGCGGACTGCTAGGCCGAGCGGTGTGAGGTTGTTGCCGCGATCGTAGAGCCCGGCGTCCTGCATCTTGGCGAACGTGCGCCCCTTAGCGCCGCCAGACCGCTGAGTGATGGAGATGAACGGCCACGGATTGCCGCTCTCATCGTGGCGAGCTTTCACCATGTCGCGTTGTCCTCGCGTCAGCTTCGCCGCCACGTCTGCAACAGCCCCCGCCTCGGTGTTGGTGGTCGGGTTCATGAGGCAGCATCCCAATACTGGATTTCGCATTCCTGCACGATCTCGCGACCGCCTTGAGCATCCCAGCCGTACAGCGGGTCGCCGAACTGCACGCCTTCGCTGCGCACCCATTCGATCAGCACTTTGCGGGATAGCTCCCAAGCATCGCGAGGCTTCATGCCTGTCTCGATAAGCCGAACTTGCCCGCCCACGATGAAGGGGAACCAGGGGTGGTCCCATAGCGCGTTTAGGCAGGTATCCACGATGCCAGGGACAGCGCGTTTCGCAGCGCCGGTCACGCCCTGATCGATCGCGTCACTTATGGTTTCGAGCGAAATCTTCATGATGAAGCCCCTTCGTGTTGCGAGCGTGAGACGTCGATCGCGAAAACCTCGACAGGATCGGGACCGAAGTGCGGGTGCGTGATCGTTATGGGATCGAAGCCACGCCACTCGCGTGTGAGCCGCGTAACGCCCTCGACGCCGCCCCCCTTGGGATAGCCTCGCGTCAGCACGACCGCATCGTATGCGCGGTCACGCAAGCGCTGGGCCCAATACTGGGTGCGCAACCGATACTCGCGAGTCTTCTTGCCGGACGCGATCTGATCGAAGTAGATGCCGTTGACCGGGATCGTGAGGATGCTGCTCATGCCTTCCCCCCTCCCTGCGACAAGAGGCGGATGGCGGCTGCTTTGGCGAGCGAGGGCTTCACCCTATCACCGGCACTTTTGGCAAATCGATCAGCTAGACCGTGCCATTGCGATACGATATTATCGAGCGCCTGCTGACCAAGCGGAAAGATATTGGGATCGGTGTCAACGGCGTAAGCGTCCGCTTTCTTGTGCCACTTATCAGCGCTCGCCAGATCACTTTCCCGCGCTTTCCACGCATATGGATCGATAATCCGCGCCACCCCTTCGTCATTCGCTGCCGCAACGGTGGCGAAGAACCCGGCAGCGGCCAATGCATCAATCGCTGGATAGCACTGCTCGGCCCGCATGAACCGATCGCGGCACGCTTCGAACATCACGCGCGCGGCTTCCGCATAGTCCACCTCCCCCGGCGCTGGCAGTGTCTGCGAGAGGGCGGCGAGCGAAGCGTACACGTCAGCCGCATCATCCATCGACATATCCGGGCCACCGGGTAAATCGGCGGTCCCTGCGCGCCCATACCCCCTCGCAGCATCTCGAAACACTTTCCGGAGATCCGCTGTCACATCATGCCGCACCTGCACCGATTGGGCGGCCGGTCGCACAAGGGACAAGGTACCCGGTTGCTGAATATCGCTCGCAACAAACGAAGAAAGGTTTTCATTGATTTTTACTCGTGCGTCCCAGGCAGTGTCAGCAAGCGCATCGGTAGATACTTCTGGAGTGGCAAGAGCGGCGCGGAGGCGTGACATGGTAGCTGCCACCTTTGCGCAATCGTTAGCCGTCAGTACCGCCGTGCATTCGTGCAGCGTATCGTGGGCCTCTTGTGCCGCCTCGCGCAACTCGGGGCTCGGGTTGGGATTGGAGGTCATGCGGAGGCCTCCTGTGCGTTGAGGGCGGCGCGGATACGGGTGCAGATCGTGATAAAGCTGCCCTTCAACACCAACGCGCCGTTCTGTTTGACGCCCGCAATGTCGCCCGCGCCGTCGTAGAGCCCGTCTCCGCTCGGATCGGCATACAGGAGGACTTGCTCAAGGAACCCGACCAACTCCGCTTCTCGCGTCTGGGTGGCATTGATCGCGGCCAGGCGATGATGGGCGAAGGCTTGGACGATCGAGCTACCATCGGCGCATCCCTCTCGGATTGCGTGGACGCTCGAATAGCCATCCCAGACATCACGCAAGATCGCTTCGAGGGTCGCAGCCGCATCACGATCGCTCTGCGCAACCGGCACCGCTTGCTGTTCTGTGTTGTTGGTCATATCCAGATCCTACGAATGAAACGCGATGTAGACCATGCCTACAGCGCCAATGATTGCCAGCCACAGCGCCAGCGACACCCACCAAGGCTCATCCTTGGCATATGCCGACTCCAGCGGCATGTTGGCGATGTCGCGGTCTCGGGTGTGGAGTCCGCTCTTTCGTTGATAGATCATGCCCCAAACCCCCGAACATTCCGCCGCATCTGCTCCTGAATCCAGGCGCGCTGACGAATACGATTGATGGCCTGCATCTTGCCCAAGCCGGGTCCGAACGCCGCGATTTCCTTGGCGATCTGTGCTTCTGAGGGGATCATGCGATGTACTCCACTAAAGTTGCTGCTGCGAAAGCTAGTCCGAATATCGCCATTGGCGCGCCGATTATGGAGGTGGGTAAGCCCCACCACTGATCTAACAGCCAATCGAACTGAGCTTCAAAGCGATGCGCCAAATAACAAATCCCAAACATTCCGGCGATGATAGATGCAAAGAATACGCTAAAACATATTGCGGTAATACTCATGCTTCTGCTCCATGAATAGCGATGTCGTCTTCGCGTAGTAGTTCGATTGCCTGCGCGTCCATGTCGTCCAGGGCAAAGTCGATTGCGTTGGTGGCATCACAGGTAAAGGCACCGAAGTCCTTGGCCTCCACGATCTCACGTACCAGCCGCAACTGTCTGCCCAGCGGCAACTCCTTGATGGCGCGGGTTATGGCGTCGTAGTCGTGGGTCATGATTGCACCTGCGCGGACTGAGGCGTGAGCTTCTGGTGCGCGCTCATCGACCCACACCATATTCCGGAGTGCGTGGGTCAAGACCAGAGCCTTCCTCAGTGGGGTCGAAGTCTGCGTATTCGGTAAAGCCGCGCTTTGTCAGGATCGACAAAACATCGGAAAGCGCCTCGCTGTAGCCTCGGCTCCAGCTTTCGCCTTCTGCTGGCATACCGGTGCCGCCAAGCGCATCAATCTCGCGGTATAGGGTGACGCTCATGCGCTGCACTCCGGGCATGGTGCTTCGTGTGTCGAAGGGCTGATGTCGTTCGGGTACGGACGATCCTCGACGTTAATTACACCGTGGCCGTCGCAGCGGGGGCAGGTGGCTGCTGCCGTGACCTTGGCAAGGGCAGCACGGACCTTCTTCGCCACGGCGAGCATGTCGTCACCGCGCGAACCGTGCATGTGCTCCGACACGACAATGTCGAGCATACCGTACGGGCGGCAAACCTCTTGCAGCGCCTCCAGCAGATCAGGTGCGGCTGCAATCAAGCGGGCGTTAGCCTCGCCTACTTCGCGAGGGCAGTCGTCGTTGTAGACTTCCGCCACGTCGTAGCCGTTAGGGCCTTCGACAAGACCGACACCAATGGCGATGCGCTTGTCTTCGTCGACCATATTCCAAGGACCCGGCGTGTGCTTCGCCGTCACGTCCTGCGCGTTGGCGGTGGGGGTATTTTTTGTAGCAGCCATCTCATTTGCTCCATTGCTGTTGGAGGGGTTATGGGCGCGGAAAATAATCGTGTCAACCGGGATTGACGGAATATATTTGCGAGCGTAGCTATCGGGGATGGAAAAACACCCACACACACCCGCTATCGAGCGGATCGGCCGAGCCCGCCTGGGATCGCATTTCAACATCTCGCGCCAAGCAATCGGCATGTGGACCAAAAAAGGCGTCCCTGACCTGCTGCTAGGTTCGGTGCGAACACTGGCCGCTGTCCACGGTGTGCCAGTTCCTGAGCTTTATAAGGAGATGGAATCGTGAGAGTTTTGGTGGCCTGCGAATATTCTGCCACGGTGCGGGATGCGTTTCGCGCGAAGGGGCATGATGCATGGTCGTGTGATCTGTTGCCGACTGAGGGTGATCCTAGGTGGCATATGCAAATGGGCGTATTTCGCGCGATTTATTACGAAGGCCGCTTTTTGTATCCCGGTGCCAAGCCATGGGAACGCGGCTGGGATTTAATGATCGCCCATCCACCATGCACCGATCTTGCTGTCAGTGGCGCTCGTCACTTCGCTGAGAAGATCGCGGATGGCCGACAGGCGAGCGCGTTGGACTTCGTACGGAAATTGCTGGATTCCCCTATTCCGCGCATCGCCCTCGAAAACCCTATCTCAGTCATCAGCAGCAAGATCCGCAAGCCTGACCAGATCATTCAGCCATGGCAGTTCGGTCATGGCGAGACGAAGGCAACGTGCCTTTGGCTGAAGAACCTTCCCAAGCTGGTACCTACAGACATCGTTGAAGGACGCTCGGACCGCATCCACAAGATGCCGCCCGGACCTAATCGATGGAAAGAACGATCACGGACGTACCAAGGCATTGCCGACGCAATGGCCGAACAGTGGAGCAACCTGTCATGACCCCCGGCGCATACGCCTTCATCGCGTTGCTAGTGATTTTGTTCGTAGCGATGCTTTACGTGATTTGGACGGCGCCCGACGGTTATCAGGACTCCGACGGCTTCCACTACGGCCCCGGCGTTGATGAATGGGAGGATGGGGTGTGAGAACCGAAATAGGAAATGGCGTCTGGTATAACGCCGATTGCTTCGACGCCATGAGTGAGATCGCAGACAATTCCGTTGATATGGTTTTGTGTGATCTGCCCTACGGCACAACCCAAAACAAATGGGACAGCGTAATTCCGTTTGACCAGCTTTGGGCGGCTTATGAATGGGTAGCAAAAGATAGCGCGGCCATCGTTCTGACAGCCGCGCAACCATTTACTTCAGCTCTAGTGATGTCCAATCCAGCTATGTTTAAATATGACTGGACATGGCGTAAACCAAAAGGAACCGGACATCTAAACGCCAAACGTCAGCCTATGCGTGACAAGGAAGATGTGCTGGTTTTCTATGACAAGCAGTGTACTTACAATCCTCAAATGACAGATGGTACCCCCTACAAGGATAAAGCGGGTAAGAACCATGCTGGCACAAGCAGCATGACGGACAATTATGGCGCTTATACCAATTTCCGAAACGATAACGATGGTAAGCGCTACCCCAAGCAGGTCATCGACTTTTGCGTAGTGGAACGCGGTGGGATTCATCCAACGCAAAAGCCAGTTGAGCTTTTCGAGTATCTTATCCGCACCTACACCAATCCCGGCGATGTGGTTTTAGATAATACTGCTGGAGCAGGGACCACGGCTATTGCGGCCGAACGGGCTGGACGACGCTGGATCTGTATTGAGCGCGACGAGGAATACAGCGCCAAGGCAATCGAACGTATCAACAATCATATTCAGGCATCATCATGACCCCCCTCAAAAACCCCCTCCCCGCCGACTTCCGCGAACACCTGCACAAGACGGTACCGGAGCAGATGACACGCTACAGTGTCGGCAGGCACACTATCATGCGCTGGCGGCGTATGTCGGGCGTGTCGGTCCACCAGCGCGCCTGGACGGACGAAATGCTCAATACCCTCAAGACACTGGTGGAGTCGGGGCACTCCTACGACGCCATCGCCAAGCAGATGAACGTGGGTCGCAAGCGTGTCTGCAACGCTGTTGATCGCTACAGGCTGTCCAAGGGAACTCCACAGTCGCGCAGAGTGCCCGCCAAGCCCGTTCCAGAGGACTTCGTGACCATGTGGACGGAAAACCCTGTATCGTGGCTGTGTAAGCACTACGGGGTCAGCACGAAGACCGTGCGCCGCTGGGTCGTTTCGAAGGGCATCAAGAGGGCCCAGAAGGGCGCCAACGTCCGCGCCGTAGACTTCACCCGCCAACCCGCCTCCAAGCCACAGAAGATCGCCAAACCCGGCTACATGACCGCGCCTGTCGATCGCGGGTATAAGGAGGACTCGACGGCGGGGGAGGCTCAGCGGGTGTTGCAGCGAGATGGTTGGAAACCGGTTGTGCGGTGTACCGCTGAAGGGCGCCAAGATCCCAAGGGACGGTTCTGGATCTGTGGGCGGTCTGTCGGCATCTCGGACAGCGAGCTTATTGAGCGGGCTGGGCGGGCTTTGCGGAGGATGGCGGCGTAATGATTACTAATCCAATCCAATTGGAGCAAGAAGCATGAGCGAGGACCGGCGCAAGTTCATCCAAGACCTCTACATCCGCGTTTGTCGGGATAGCGGCTTCACGATGGAATACACCCGGGCGGCACACTTCGCTGGCAAGGTAGGCGGCTTTCACGCGATGGACGTGTGGATCGCCATGCCATCGCTTCAGGTCATGGAGCAAATCGCGAAGGGTGAACACTCGGCAGCTACTAAGGTGGCAGCATGACCGCGCCTTGGTATCGCAAGCCGATTTGTATTGTCGGTCTATGCCACACCTTCCGGTTCGCAAGCGATGAAGGCGGATGCTGGGGCGAGTGTTGCATCTGCCATAAACAGGTTGGTTACGTTGACCGTGCCAAGCTGCGCAAGATGGCTGACGCTGAGGCTGAAGCTAACCCAACTCCCCCCGTCTCCCCCACCACTTAACCACCTCCCTCTCAACCCAAGGCCGAACGCGCGGAGGAATCTTAGCGAGTTCGGCCTTTCGTTGTTCGGGGGTGTCCAGTTTGATTATGTCGCACGCGCCCTGAAAAATCGGCAGGCGTGCCCAGGATTGTACCGACAGAGGCGCGTCTTCCATGTCGATGCGCCCCGCCAGCACCTCTTTCAGCCACCAGTGCGCGGGACGGGTAATACCCATCCCGCACTTTCCGTCGCTACCCGACAAGGCGTGAAAGCTCCTTCTTTCCCTTTTCGCTTAGATAGACGTGAGGCTTTTCACCCTCGATCAATCCACGGTTCTTTAGACCCCTGAGAGTTCGACCGTGCCCCAACACCATCTTCATATCGCCGTAGAGCGTCGGCTCTGTGGCTAGAATGGTTTCGATCTGCTTGGCCGTAAGAGGCCGTTCCTTGCTTGCCATACCTTAGTCCTTCCTTCGTTGTTGAACTGTTAATTCGTTAAGCTGTCGCGCCAAGCCTCGAATGCTGCCCACGCTCCTACAGCTCCCAATGCCACGCAGGCGAACGCGCCGGCATCATGAGCAGCGGTAAGATAGGGCACCTGCCCCGGTTGCCATGCTGATAGGGTGTGGTCGAGGCGCTTTACCTCGCATACGAAGGCCACCGACGCAGGGATCACGACATCCGATGCTCCCACGGCCATGCCTTCAGCCTTGTGCTTCAGCACAGTGGAAAACTGCCCGCCCTCCTTCAACCCCTCGTTGCGAGGGTGCAGCACAAGCAACCCCCATGTGTCGGGGAAGTCTTTGCGTATCCTGTTGATGATAGAGGCTTGCTCCACATACTCCTTGGGGCATTTTCCCCTAAATGACGTGTCTCCGAACACAGGAAACGGTAAGTTATCAAGGCGCAACGTCTGCCTCCATGTTGAATGCTAAGGTGCGGTAGAATGCCGTATCTACACCGCGAACGTAGGACACAGTTTCTGGCGGCCCCTCTTGGGTTGCCGATAGAAACTTCTGCCAATCGGTTCGCGCCGTTGGGTGCTTGCTCTCTGGCGTGTACCAGACCGTAAAGTTACGAAACGGCGTTTTCCACTCGGCACGCACGGTTTTGTTACCGCGCTGCGATACGGATTCCTTGGTCTCTAAGGAAAGAACTATATCAGTCTGGGGCTGTGTTGGGTCTTTCTTAGCAGCTTGAAACTCTGCTACCAAGCGCTCGTTAGGGTCGATGATTTCTGACTTGCAAGACCTACAGCGACGCGCGGAGATATCGTTCTTTTCCTCGCACACCTCACACGCCTTGGACGTCCAGAAATAACCGCACCGGACGTATTCCGGCCCAGCCTTCACCAAACCGTTGCAGCGCCGTCCGAAATGACCCGGCATAGGCCCAAACTCCGTCTCGATCGGATTTCCCCAAACGTCCAGGCAGTAGCCATGCTTGTCGAGCTTGTAGTCGAGCGTGTCGGGGTTGGCGGTAAAGTCGTTCTCATGGGCGCATAGCGGGCATTCAGCGACAATCGCTCCACCCTTCTCGCCAGCCTTGCCGGCCTTGATGGTAGGCGAGTATATATCACCATCGGGGAAGTGCCGGTCGTAATTTCCGGCGTAGTCCAGCCACAAGCAGTCACCCTTGCCTTCGAACAATCTCCACGCCCGACCCAAGATCTGTGTCAGCAGGGTTGCCGACTCGGAATAGCGCAGGGTGGCAATGATCGAGGTCCAAGGGCTGTCAAAGCCAGTGGTAAGCTTGCCAACGGATACGACATAGCGAACTTTGTGCGCCTTGTAGGCTGCAACGGCTTTCTTCTCATCCGCTGGCGCCATGTCACCCGTCACCATCACGGAGTTACCCGGCGGCAACGATGCCATAATCTCGTGCGCGTGCGCGATCGTGGCGGCAAAGAGCATAACACCACCGCTTCTGCGCTGCGCCTGCGCTACCACGTCTGCGACTGCTCCAGCGGTCTTCCTGCCATGCCCAACGAAAGCGCGCTCTACGCTGGCATCGTCTAGCTTTCCGTTGGGTAGAACCTTGACCCCTGACGTGTCGTAGGACTCCGCATTGATCTGCCCGACGATCATGGGGGTTATGTATTTCTCGTCCAGCATTTCGCGAGCGGACACGCGATACACACAGCGCGTGAAATACGGGTCGCGGCACACGTCTTCGCCGTTGATTCGACCATCGGCGTTCTGGCGAAAAATATAGCCTTTACCCATGACGTAAGGCGTGCCGGTGAGTCCCAGCACGCGGAGGTTAGGATTGCCCGCACGCATGGCCTCTACAATTGCTAATATGGTCGGCGTCATGCCGTGGCACTCATCGACTACGACAGCGCAATAAGAGCCGTCAGAGAAACGCGAGATGGCGTTAACGACGGTTCCCGGCGTCCCGAAAATGATGTTGTGCCGAGTAGATTTGACGCCACCACTGGCGGAAAACATGGAGCATGGATGCCCGGTTTCGAGCATCTTATCCATGTTCTGCTTTACCAGCTTGGCATTCGGCGCGAGGCACAGGATGCGCTTGCCGCCGCTGATCCGGTGAAGGGTATCGGCAATATAGGCTATACAGTGACTTTTCCCGGCCGCAGGGGCTGCGTCAATTAGACACGGGCTCGTAGTAGTCCGCATGTAATCTAGCGCAGCGTCACAAGCTGCCTGCTGGTACGGTCGAAGTTTAGACATAATCCCATCCCAACCCACCGCAAGCTTTTCTGGTTTTATTGCAACAACGGCTTATGTCGGAAGTCCCGCACATGACATTCAGTGTAATTCTAACCCATTGGGCGGCGAGTGATACGCTTCCGAAAAACATACCGTTAGACGAAACCACGCCTCGCCTCCTAGCTTCATTAACTTTGCTGGAAGCATCTATTAGCGGGGGAATCGAGGTTGTGTCCATTGACCATGAACGGCCAAAAGCCACATGTCTGCTTCCCTTGCAGCAACTTGAAATATGCGCTTCGGTTGCGTTCGGGTGCCCATTGAGGCGCATATCCAACGCAGCTTCTTTCAAAGATGCGTAAATTTTACCGTCCGAATTTATAACGGGCTTCATACACTTTCTAGCCCGATCTTCGACAGCCTTCCTATCAGGCTTGTATCCGCTAGCGCCCTTGTTTCCGCCCCTTGTGAGATTACACAGGCGATCAAACCCAATCGTATGTATCAGTATTTTTTCATACGAAAGTGCGCAGGCGTTGCTCATCATAGGCGAACATATTTCTGCTTCGAACCCATGCTCATTTACAATTTGATGCCAAAAAGGCGATCGGCTCGCTTTGGAGCGCAGCCTGCCGCCCGAACCCTTGCCAACATAAAAAATGGCACCGTCAGACGCCCGACGATGCACATAAACATAAAACTCGCTCATATAGGCTTACCTTCGGCCCGACCTAAAATGGAAGTGAGCGGCAGGGGCTAGGTCAACCCGCTTCAACTGGCCAGAGGGCCGCTCACGTTGCAATCCTACCTTGCGGCGGACATCACTTCAACCCCCAGAACGACGACTCTTTGCCCCTAAAGGGTTCAAGATCCGACCCTGGGGCGTACTTAGCCAATGCCTTTGCATAGCTGACGGAGCCAGCCTTCTTAGTAAGCGTCAGCTTACGCCCGCCAAAAACGGCGTTCTTCTCACCCGACAGCGTTACCATCTCCGCTAACAGTTCCTTCCGTCGTTCCCCGGCGCGCTCCAGCGCTTCGGTTAGCTGGTCGTACTCATTCACCATCTTTGCGGCTTCTGGTGTGTCGATGGTGATGCGTTTGTCGGTTAGGTGTTCTTCGGGGTTGTTGGCTAGTTCGTCAAGAAACTCGCAATGGAACTGGCGCAGACGGGGGATGTTCGTCGCCAACCAATCGTCATCACGGTGGATTAGTTTGTTACAGGTGCCGTGCGGCGTCCACTGATAGAACCACAGAGACTGCCAATCACAACAGAACATCTCCACCTGACATTGCGCCATGTAGTGCGGCAACTCACTCGGCATCTTGAAGATGGGGTTGGGATCGTTGCGGATACCGTAGGGGCACTTGACCTCCAGGCCCTTGCCGTCAGTTACGGAGCCGTCGGGGCTGGCTCCAAGCCAATCCTCGTATTCCACGAACGGCATGGGCGAGACGCGCTCGCTGGTTTCCATCTCGAATTCTTGGATAGCGCCCGCCTCGTTGTAGGTTCCCCACTCGGTCGCGACGTTGCCCGTAAACTCGCTAGGAGCGCCCAAGGAAGCGCGGACCATGCTCCTGAGTACATCGGCCCGCGTCATGTACGGGGATAGGCCTAGGATGCCGCCTACGACGGAGCCTGTGACGCGGCCTTTGCGCTGCTGGAACCATTCGGGGGTGCGTTGTTCGATCATGATTCCAGCTCCAGATGTGCAGCCATAACCTTGACCACTTCGCGACCATCGGTCGTCAGGTGGCTAACCATATCGCATGATTGCTGGCACCAACCAGCACCCGGCCATTTGCGGGTAATGGCATAGATCTCATCGAAGAATTCCGCTTGCTGGTTCCCGAACATATCGCAGAACAGCGCCGCCAACTCCTTAGGCGTCAGATCATCAATCTGAATCGTGCGCTTTACGTCAGCCTTATCGTACAATGACATATCACTTCTCCATCTCTTAGCCTCGCCCCGCCGTGAAGCGGGGTCCGGTAAGGGGTGGCGACGATCAGAAGGGCACGTCGTCGTCCAGATCGTCCGAGAATGCCGGCGCTCGCTTCTGCACAGGCTTTTCAACTTCCGTGACGGCCTTAGTTTTCGGGGAAGCCGACATAAGCCAGTTACCACCCGGCACCTTCTTGCCGTCCTCTTCCTTGTCCCACACGCCAAGTGTAGCGACGAACTGCGACCCCACCAGCGCCACCGCCAGCTGATCGTCCGTCGGACGCGCTGCGAGCTTAGCCAAGCGACCCTTCGCATTGGCATCGATCGCCATCAGCATGCGCTTGTGCTTGTCACGTTTAGTGACGGCCTTGGTGCGGTCGAAGCTACCGCCGGTCTTCACGCCTGGATCCAGATCATCGATCCAGAGCTTGAAGAACAGCACTCGGTTGGCATACGCTTCGGGCTTCAAAACGCGAACCTTCAGGTTCACGAACGTTTCCGACACCTGATAGCCTTCCTTCCACGATGCGTCTTCGATCGTAGTAAGGACGCTGGAGCCCTTCGGGATGACATCGAAGTCACCGCCTCCCGCGCTATATTCCTTGTCGTCGCTGACGGCGCTGGTGCCGTCGTCCAGATTCCAGAAACTCATGCTACGTCTTCCTTCTCTTCGTTGACTTCGGTTGCCGCTGGCTTGGGAGCCGCCTTCTTGGCATTCTCCTTGATCCAGCGGTAAATTGGGTTTTCGCCAAACTCGAATGGCAGATCGTCAGTGATGCCCATTCGGTTTTTCGATACGTTGGCCGGAGTCAGGTACGCCACCAGCACGCGGCCATTCGTGGTGATAGCTTTCTTCGCTCCTTCTTCACCGCGCAGAATTGTTTCCTGTTTGATGAAGCCGACAAGATCCACGCTATCGACGTAATGCCGGATCGACTTCTTGTGCAGCCGAAGAGAGTGGCTGGTGTACCCCTCCGAGTCGGGCGGCTCCAGGCGGATGATGTCGGAATGCGCGATAAACACCGTAGACATGCCGCGGTCACGGCGCAGCAGTTCGGCATACTTGCGCACGCGGCCATGCATCGCGGCGACGGCTTCGTAGCCAGCACCGTAGCCACCAAGGCTGGTTGCCAGCGTGGACTTGCCCGATTCCTTCATCACGGCGTTAGCGAACATCTCGTCCAGACCCGACGTGCTATCGAGAATGAGCGTAGCGTGTTCGTGATCCTCCTTGTGCAGCGCGTTCAACTGCTCCCAAAGCTGATCGACGCTTTCCAAGGCATCTTCCGGGCCGGCAGGTAGGCGAGCGTCGGGTATGTCGGAAGGTACGTTCTCGCCTTCGGTCCGCAACAGGTACGGCTTCTTGAAGGTGCAGGCGAGGGATGATTTGCCGGTATTGGGACCGCCTACCAGCGTGGCGATCAATGGGCGCTTGGTCGAGACGCGTCCGGTTGCGAGGACACTCATGCTATATGCTCCTTAAATCTTGTTGTATTCAGCGATGAGCGATGCAAGCGCCGGGCTCCTACCGACCAGATCGTCCATCTGAAACGAGGCCAGTGCATCGGCCTTAGCGCGTTCGATTTTAGCACGCAGGACAGCTCGCTTTTCTTCAGCTTCCTTACGGGCCTTATACTGCGTCAGATCAACCTTGCAGATGATCCATTCGCGAACGCGCTGGATTGCCTCCACGGTTTCGTCGACCGAAGAGACCTTTACCACCTTGGGTAGTCCCTTGGGCGGCATAACGAGAACCAGATCGTCAACTGCGATCGAGGCGTCGTCGGTGAAATATGCATATTGCTGTTCGGTGTTGCCGTCGCTGAATTTTACACTCAGGACACGCGCATTCAGAATGTCACTCATGTGTTTGCCTTTCTCTCTTTGCTTCCGGGGTTGCTTATGACGCCTGATAGCGTTAGTAGTCAAGCAACAATTTTAGCGCGAGGGAAAATATGCTGACGCCAGTGGAGATCAAAGACCGGCTGGAAGACCGTAATCTCATGGAGGTTAGCCGCCGCAGCGGCGTGCCGTACATGAAGATTTACAGCTTGGTTAAGCGTGGAAGCGAGCCGACATATAGCACGATCAAGACGCTTTCCGACTACCTGCAGGTTCAATCGTGACCCCCCGCCGTAACAACGAGTTCGACGCCATCCGCGCGCAATATCCCCTGTTGGATGAGGTGCAGAAAACGGTAAAACTGAAACGCGCTGGCAATGAATGGGTTGGGCTATGCCCGCTGCACAACGAACGAACGCCCAGCTTTTCGGTCAATCCCGATAAGGAGGTATTTTTCTGTCAAGGCTGCAGCGCCAGCGGGGATGTCGTTGACTTCGTGCGCCAGCTTCACGGCCTCACCGTTACGGAGGCGATCGATCATCTAACAGGCGGGAGGGTCGCCGTGATAGCGCCCGAAACACAACGCGAGCGCGACCGAATCCGGCTAGAGCGTGAGGCGGAAGAAAACGAACGCCGCGCTGCAGGTACGCGGCAGGCCGCAGCGCGTTGGGAACGTGCTGCATCTGTCGACACATCTCATCCGTATCTGGTGCGCAAAGCTATCGCGGAGCTTTACGACGAGTACCGATTGATTAAGTCGGAAGGCTCAAACCTTCTTATCCCCGTCTACGACGCCGAAGGCGAATTGCAGACGGTGCAGACTATTCCCGCGGAGTCTGGCGGCAAGAAGCTGTTTGCCACTGGTGCGCCCAGCTCTGGCGGGCGCTTCCATCTCGGTATCAATATGGGCCGCACCATCATTTGCGAGGGGTTCGCCACCGGCTCCAGTCTCTATTCGGCGCAGTCCGATCAAGTCGTGGTTGCCTTCAGCGCTGACAACATGGAACGCCTTGCGCGTGAATATGCCGAGCGCGGTTCGTTCGTCGTACTGGCATGTGACCAGGACAAAGGCGACCACTTTACCGCCGTCGGCGCGGAACTCGATTGCGCCGTCATCGTCGCCATTGGTCCCGCCAAGGGCTGGGACTTCAATGACGAACATTGCGCACATGGCGTCAACGCGGTGCGATTGCAGATCGATGAAGGACTGCAGGCATTCGCTACCCGTAAGGTTCGCGCTCAGGTCGAGAAGGAAGCCGAGGAAGGTCCGCTAGACCTCTGGAAGAAGACCGCGGCGCCCCCGTTTCCTGAAAGCATGCTGCCGCCATTGCTGGCCCGGTTTGCCAAGACACGCGCCGATATGATCGGCTGCGATCCTTCGGGCATTGCTATGGCCGCGCTAGCTGCATGCGGTACGGTTATCCGTGATACGATCCAGTTGCGCATGAAGAAGCACGACGCCGGGTGGAAAGAGGAAGCGCGGCTTTGGGTGATGCTAGTAGGCGATCCCAGCCGCAAGAAGACGCCGATGCTACGTGCCGCCACCAAACGGATATCGGATCTGGATGCGGGCTTGATGGTCGAATACCAACGCCAGCTGCAGGACTGGAACGAGGACAAGAACGGGCCAATGCCCGTGCCTCACCGGCTGCGTATCAGCGATATCACAATGGAAGCTGCGTCCGAGGTGTGCGCCTATAATCCCGACGGCATCTTGGCGCTGCAGGACGAACTTAGCGGATGGTTCGGCGGCATCGAGAAATACAGCGGTGGCAAGGGAGGCGCGAAGGACCGTTCCTTTTGGCTGCAGTCCTTCAACGGCGGGCACTACGCTACCGACCGGATCGGGCGCAAAGCCGCGTTCGTAGATAACCTTTCCATATCGATCGTTGGCGGTGTCCAGCCCGATCCTATTCGGCGCATCATGTCCGACGCAACCGACGACGGGCTTATGCAGCGGTTCTTCCCGATCATGCTTGGCGATCCGTTCCCCGGTAAGGATATCGAAATGCCCGACGTTGCGGGTGAATATGATTCGCTGATTGACCGGTTGTGGGCGCTAGAGCCACCTGAAAGCTTCTTGGGTAAGCTACCCCTCACTTTCAGCGATGAAGCACAGGCATTGCGGTCCGAACTGGAACTGCAGCACCTTCAGATGGTCGCGAGCATGGAAACCGTGAACCGCAAGATTGCGTCTCACATCGGCAAATATGACGGCATGTTCGGGCGGCTGTGCATCATTTTCCATTGCATCGAGCATGTGACGCACAGCGCCGACAAGCCGCTTACTGAAACGATCCAGATCGATACCGCGCGTCGGGCCTCGCAGTTCCTGCACAAGTTCCTGCGGCGGCATGCATCGGCGTTCTACACCAACGTCGCGGGTCTCACGGACGACCATGAGATCATCAAGGACGTGGCGGGATACATCCTGTCCAAGAAGGAGGAAAAGGTGTCCCTGAGAACCCTGGCGCGGGGCACACGGGCGATGCGCCGGCTTACCAAATTCGAGGGCCATCAGATCTTTGAGCAGATGGTAGCCTATGGATGGCTGGAGGAAATTCAGGCGCGCGCCGATACATCGACGTGGCTGGTGAACCCAATGGCGCATAAACTTTTCGCAGATCGTGCGGATATTGAGCGCGAGACTCGGGCGGAGTCTCAGCGACGGGTCAAGGAGTTTTTCGAAGATTGAACGGTTCGTCGTGTTTTTCATGCTGTTTGTCGTGTCGACTGTCACCAAATGTCCCTTACGCAGGAAGACATATAAAACTCTCTTTTTTTATATTTTGGGACATTTGGCTGTTTGTCGCGCGCGTTAAGGGACAGTTGGTGACAGTTCCACCGCCCGCGTTGGAGCGGGGTGTGTGGGGTGGGGGTGAAAATAATCTTTGGTTACGTATTGACGATAGGTTACGGCACCGATATACCGACCTCAACAACCCACCCCGGCAAGGAGCCACCCAATGCGCAACGACCACAACCTCGAAGTCCTCTCCGACGCACTCAACGCAGTGCTGCTCGCTGGCGACTTCGACACGTGCACTGATCCGCGCGCGTTCGTCCGCAAGGAGAATGCTTTGGTCGATGCTGCCATTGAGTGTGGCATGAAGCACGACCACACGCATCCCCGCGAGTGGGCTTCGGTCACGGTGGCATACTGGCTGTCGAAGCCGATCACTGGCCTGTGGGCTGGTTCGGGTTATGCCCTTAACTATTCGATGCCGTCTCTTGGTGAGACGGCATAATACCGCTTGACCGGTGCCGTAACCAATCTTAACTAGCTTTCACACACCAAGGAGCAACGAACATGACCCTCGCACAACACGCTGCCGCCAATAAAGCCCGCATCGCTCGCATCCGAGCAGAGTTTGCGGCTGATGCCGGCTTGACCGAGTATTACGCTCAGTCGGCAGCAACCGAAATCGTCAACGCATTTCGTCGCGGCGATTATGTGGAGGTGAAGGCGTGACGGTCGCCGATCGCGTGGCGGCCCACTACGAGCGCAGGGCCGTTAAGGCCGATGGTACGGTCTGGGCGTACTGGTATCGGCTTTGGTCTGAGAAGGCTCTGGCAGGGCACCAGAACCCCCTTACGCGGCGTGTTGCTCGCATTACTGGAGAACGCTTGTGGCTTTGACCAACGCAGAAAAGCAGAAAGCCCATCGTCGGCGCATGGCGGAGAAGATGGAGCGGATGGTCAATGCCCTTGAAAGCATCGCTCGGCCATTTCCGCCAAACTGCAATTGGGAGGATCAGGCTCAGGCATGCCGTGTGGTGGCATCCGAAGCCCTCAACTCTACTGACCCTGCCAAATCTTAGGATTGGCGCTGTAGCATAGCTAGAATCGCCCTGTGGGGCATATTGGAGAAAATACATGAACGGATTTTACGGTGAGACGTTGGGACAGAGCGCTTCCAAGGTTCATCCTGCCGAGCAGGCTTACATGGATCGGCAGGCCAGCGCTTCTCAGATTGTTGACCAGCCGCCCATGCGCGAGCAGCTTTTCGAGATTGAGAAGATCCTTGCCGATGCTGGCAACACGATACAGATGGGTGCAGACGCTTTGTTCGGTTCGTCCAGTCTCAAGGGTTCAGCCGGATGTTCAACTGAGATGCCCGAGGAATCGATAGCTACGATCATTCGTCGCATTCGTAACCAGGCTAACTCGCTGCATTCGGAAGCCATGCGCTTCAATCGCATCGGTTGACACCCTACCCGCTTCATGTTCCAACCACCGGGGATCGTTGTGGAGCTCCGATCAACCCGGTGGTGTAACGACCCTTTGACGAGAAAGGACGCTGAGTGATGGATAGCATGACGAATGAGAATGTCGAGTGGGGCGCTGAAATTCCTGTTGAGGGTAAGCGGCCTGAGTGGTTGGGGGATGATGTTGTTGTTCAGGTAGGATGGACTCATGGAGCCGTCGGCAAGTATACAACCAGAAGCATTTGCGGCTGGGAATATAGCATTAAATACATCCGCCTCCCCGCCAACCACCCCCACTACGCCACCCCCACCCGCACCGCGCTTGAGCAGAGGATGGAGGATTTGGTGCGAGCGATTGCTGTGGTTCGTAAAGGGCATGATACGCATCCAGGCAAGTGGTTCGGCATCGAAACAGAGCTAGGCGATGAAGCTCGCGACATCCTCGCTGAGTTGGAGCCGGTGTCGCTGGATCGTGTCGAGGCCAAGCGGCTTGCAGGCATATGGGCCATCAGCGAGGATACTGCTTACGAAATCCTGTCCCGCGGGCGCGCTCTGGAAAGGGGTGAGTGAGGTGGGCAAGATTAGAGAGTTTCTAGGTCTTGGGCCTAGCAAGTCGCAGCGGATTGATCTGCTTGAGCATCGCCTAAGGGTGGAAGCCGATTTGCTAGATCAAATGGCATTCCGCTGTCCCAACGTCTTTCGTGATGTGACTACAGCTTATGATGGCTGTATCCATTACCGCCCAGGGGTTCACAAGTTGGAGTTGCAACAGGTTATGCGCGCTCAGGCTCGTAACCGCGCCCAATTCGAATCCGAGTGCGGCTAGGATGTCCCCCGTTACGAATGAAGGAGCAGGAAGATGAGTGAGAGGATCAAAACAGTCATTTTTTTGATCGCGTTGTTTGCGATGTTCGTCGCGGGGAACGTCATTGCCAATCTAATCAAGGCGCATCTCGGATGGTAAATCCCCAGCCACAGGCCACCAAGTGTCACAACATCAAGTGCTGGCCGGACATCTTCGAGGAGCTGCGGGCTGGGCGCAAGACAGCGGAGTTTCGCTATAACGATCGCGGATATCAGGTCGGCGACACGCTGCTGATCCGCGAATGGGATACGGCCACCGCGTCCTACACGCACCGTGAGATCATGCGCGACATCACGCACGTGCTGGACGGCGGTTTCGGGATGCCAGCTGGTTACGCGATGCTGTCGCTTTCCACCCCGGCCACCTCCGCATGACGCTTCACACACGCCCACTTGCTCCTGCGCGCGATAGGGGTTAGATGAGGGGGATGGAGAACGGTTTTAATAACGATGAGAAACCCGTCAGAGTAGGTGATGGAACGCCCGGACCAGGGCGTCCTAAAGGCTTGCCCAATAAGACTACAGCGCTACTCAAAGATGCCATTATTCAAGCAGCTATCAAAGCTGGCGGCGAAGGTGAAGATGGGGGTCTTGTAGGTTATTTGGTTAAGCAGGCTAATGATTATCCAAAGGGTTTCTTGCCTTTGCTTGGCAAAGTCCTGCCAATGCAAATAACTGGCGAGGATGGCGGCGCTATTCAGATTGCTAAGATTGAGTTGGTCGCAGTAGAACCCGAGTGAGTACTGTCCAGATCCAGATGCCAGCCAAGCTTGTGCCGGTGTTTTCTGGTGAAGCTGACGTTAGGGGTTCGCATGGTGGTCGAGGTTCGGGTAAGACCCGCACCTTTGCAAAGATGTCAGCGGTTCGCGCATTGATGTGGTCTAAAGCCGGTCGCGAGGGAATTATCCTTTGTGGCCGCGTCTTTATGAACTCTCTGGCGGATTCATCGTTAGAGGAAATTAAGGCCGCGATCCGTGAGACGGATTGGCTGGTTCCGCACTTTGACATTGGCGAGAAGTATATCCGCACCAAAGACGGACGGATTAACTACAGCTTCACCGGCCTTGATCGCAACATTGACAGCGTGAAGTCCAAGGCGCGCATCCTTCTTTGCTGGGTAGACGAGGCTGAAACTGTATCGGATGAGGCGTGGACCAAGCTTATTCCGACGTTGCGCGAGGAAGACTCTGAGCTGTGGGTAACTTGGAACCCTGAGCGTGAAGAGAGCGCGACTAACAAGCGCTTTCGTGACAACGTAGACCCGCGCGTCAAGATAGTGGAACTCAATTACCGCGACAACGCTTGGTTCCCCGACATTCTAGACCGCGTTCGCCTGCGCGACAAAGAAGAACGTCCACACCTATACGATCACATCTGGGAGGGCGACTTTATCCGCGTGGTAGAGGGTGCCTATTATGCTACACATCTCACTAAAGCGCGTGAGGAAAACCGCATCGGCATGGTGGCGGAAGATCCTAATCTTATCGTGCGGCTGTTTGCAGACATCGGTGGTACTGGCGCCAAGGCAGATAACTTCGTGTTCTGGGCCGCGCAGTTCGTCGGCACGGAGATACGGTGGACGAACCACTACGAGAGCCAAGGGCAACCGGTTAGCGCGCATCTCGCCTGGATGCGGTCGCAGGGCTACACCAAGGACCAGTGCAAGATCTGGCTACCTCACGACGGCGACACACAGGAAAAGGTGTTCGATACGTCCTACAGGCGCGCTCTGGAGGATGCTGGCTATTCGGTGGAGGTGGTTCCGAATCAAGGCAAGGGTGCAGCGATGCAGCGTGTCGAGCGCGGCAGGCAGTTGTTCTCCCGCATGCGCTTCGATGAGGTGAAGTGTGCAGCCGGGTTGAAGGCTCTGGGCTGGTATCATGAGAAGCGCGATGACCAGCGCGGCATAGGTCTGGGGCCTAACCATGATTGGTCCTCGCATTCCGCCGATGCTTGGGGTACGGGTTGTGTTGCTTATGAAGAACCACGTAAGGCCGTTTCAATGGACCTTAACCGACTGAAGCGAGGGATTGTTTGATGGCAACGGCGCCCGTTATTATTGATCCCGAGCTTGTTGCTCTAGAAGCCGGTGACGCACCCGCCGCAGCCAACGATACAGGCATCGACATTGACGAACTGGTCGATGCACTGCGCCGTGAGGCTGAGTCGGCGGAGAGTGAGTGGGACCGCCTGCGTGGTTTTCAGGAGGCAGCACGCCGCTACTACGAGGCCAAGCCGTTCGGTAATGAGGTCGATGGCCGTAGCCAAATCGTTCTTCCTGATGTTCAGGAAACGATCGACTACATGGTGCCGTCGGTGCTGCGTACGTTCGTCAGTGGTGATCGTATCGTGGAGTTCGAGGCGACGGATGAGGCAGACGAGGCCGCGGCTGATGAAGCTACGTCGGCGGTGGGCTACAGCTTCATGCGGCAGCAGGACGGCTACCGGGTGCTGCATGACTGGCTGACGTGCGGGCTGCTGGAGAAGTACGGCGTCACCAAGACTACGATGGTGGACGAAGAGCGCGTGATGCGCGAGCGTGTGACCATCTCGGATCCGGTGGAGCTTGAAGGTTTCCAGGGCGAGGTTGAGGACGCTGAGCAAAACCCGGATGGCACCTACACGCTGTCCCTGAAGACCGAGACGAAGGTTAAACGTTTCGTTGATGAAACGATCCCCGCTGAAGAATTCCGCTACTCAGCGCGTGCGCGCCATGAGGATGAATCCGACTATCTGGCGCACATCGCCGTCAAGACCAGATCCGATCTGGTGGATATGGGGTTTGACCGTGCGCAGGCTTATGCCGTGCCGACCTATTCGTCATTGCCGCGCGATCGTGACGATGACTATTACGAGCCAGACCCCGAAAGTACGCCAGCGTTGCAGATGGTCGAGTTGCGCGAGGAATATGCGCGCATCGATCTGGATGGCGATGGCATTGCCGAGCGCGTCAAGGTGTTCCGCATCGAGAACGAAATCCTGCGTTGGGCTGATGGCGAGGATGCTATCGAGGTTGTCGATGAGCAGCCGTTCAGTGTGTTTTGCCCGTTCCCGCGTCCGCACCGACTGGTAGGCTATTCGCTCGCTGACAAGGTGATGGACATCCAGTTGGGGCGTTCGTTCGTGGCGCGTCAGTTGTTCGATGGCATGCACCAGTCGAATAACGTGCGGCCTGTCCTTGGTTCGCGCGGCATGAACGAGAACACGATCGATGATCTGCTGTCGGGCATCGGGCCTATCCGTGCAGACGATGCCAGCCAGATCGTGCCGTATCGTACCGACTTCGACGCCGGCAAGTCGTTGACGGTGATGGAGTGGATGACAGGTGAGCGCGAGAGCCGCACTGGCATCACACGTTTGAACCAGGGTTTGGACGCAGACGCGCTGAATAAAACCGCGACCGGCACCGCCATGATGCAGGCGCAGGGGCAGCAGCAGGAAGAGTTTATCGCCCGCAACTTCGCGGAGGCCTTCTCCCGGCTGATGGCGAAGAAGTACAGGCTGATGCGTCGCGAGGGCGACCCGTTCAAGATCAAGGTGGACGGTCAATACAAGCAGGTAGACCCGTCGCAGTGGCCTGAGGACGTGAATCTGGCTATCCGCGTGGGATTGGGCACCGGCAACAAGGACCGCCGCGTACAGGCGCGTATGGCGATGGTGCCCATCCTTGCTGAAGGCACGCAGATTGGTGAGGTATCGCCCAAGCAGCGGTTCAACTTCATTGATGGGCTGGTACGTGATTTGGGGATTGGTAAGGGGCCGGACTTCTGGAAGGATCCCGATGCACCGCCAGAGATTGACCCAGCGACGGGGCAACCCAAGCCACCAGAGCCTGAGCAGCCAGATCCAGAAGCTATGGCAGCACAGGCCGAGCAGGCGCGCGAAGATGCCAAAGCCGCCGCTGAGGAACAGCGTGCGCAACGTCAGCTTGATCTAGAGCAGCGTAAGGCTGAAGCGCAGATCCAGTTGAAGCGTGACGAAGCGGCGGCGAATAACCAAGCCCTGCGTGAGCGCCATGCTCTTGAGATGGAGCAGAAGCGGGAGGCGGCGCAGCTTGAGAGCGATCTGGCCTATGACAAAGCCGTGGAAGAGTCTAAGATAGCAAAATACCGCATCGACAAGGAAGCGGAGGTCAAGGCTTACGCGGCGCGTGTCGGAGCAACGTCGCAGGGAGATGATCTTGGGGTTAATCGCGAAGGTGGAGCACTCGATCAATGACACAGCAGAATAACTTTTGGGGCGTTAGCGTAAACAGCACTGACGATTTCACCCTTTACGCATGTCCTTTCGGTGAGGCGGTTTCCAAGTCGCCAATTGTTGAAGGCATGAATCGCGAGGACTTACGCGTATTGCGTTCTGTCATCGACCAAGCCCTCAACACCAGCGCGGAAGAGTTGGGGGATGCTTAGTCATAAAGAGGGTGCTTGGGCGAAAGCTCTTGAGGATTACAAGCTCAACCAAAGCGGTATTAACTATTATCGTGTCGTAGGTTGGGAATACCGCGCGGATAAAGAAAAAAGGGAGCGCGAAAAGAATGCAGTGGCTTGACCGCATCCTAGCCCACTTCGGCTATACCCGCACCGTTCCCCTCCCTCTGCCCCGCATCCAAAACGGCACAGACGCCGTAGCACGCGGGCAGCGCTACGAAGCTTTCTATCTGGAGGAAGACGGCCTACGCGATATGATCTCAGCATTGCGCCGCGACTATTTCGAAAAGGTAGGTCAACTCACTCCCGGCGACACTGCCGGCCTTCAGGCTCTAGGCATGGCAGATCGCATTGCGCGCGAGATAGAGCGCAAGGTACAAACTGTTATTGAAACGGGGCGTATTCGTGCTAATGATCGGGCGCACGCGGAGAAGATTTCCAATATCCGCTAGGAGCACAGTAACCAATGGCCCAGTATCAGGATGATGCAGCCGGCGGCGCAGGCGACGATCTCGATAGCGCAGCAGCAGCAATTAGCGGTTTGAACTTGGACGAGTTTTCCGACACGGAGCAGGAAGACCCCAAGGAGCATGAGAATTCACATCCCGAAGGCGAAGAGGACGAACTAGACCTCGACGCTGATGGTGATGATGAAGAGCAGGAAGGTGAAGACGACGAACATCCTACGAAGGCTGCCATCGACGCTCCCGCCAGCCTGAACGCGGAGGAAAAGGCCAAGTTCGCTGCCCTCACCCCAGAGGCGCAGCGTTACGTGGCAGACTTGGAGAGCCGCAGGGCTACTCAGGTGCAGACCGCAACGACGAAGGCCGCAGATGCCCAGCGTGCAGCAGACCAGCGCGCAGCACAGGCCGACGCACAGGCGCAGGCACGCTATGCCCAGCAGTTGAAGGCAATCGGGGAGTCATTGGCTCCGCAGATGCCGGATCCCGCTTTGGCGTATCAGGACCCTGCAACCTACATAGCCCAGAAAGCGCAGTACGACGCCGCCAAGGCCCAGCATGACGAGTTCATGCAGCAGGCGGAATCGCTCGGCACTGATGCCGGTCAAGCCATGTCGCAGGCTGAAATCCAGCAGCGGGATAGTGAACTGATGGCGATCCCCGAGGTGGCAAACGAGGCTACGCGGGAAGAATGGTTCAAGAAGGCACTAGGCGCCGCCGATGTGCTGGGTTTGGATCGTAGCCAGATGGATCACGCAACCGCAGCTGAGTTGAAGGCGCTCCGACAGGTCGCAGACTGGCGTGAGAAGTCCGAAAAGTACGATGCCGCAACGGCACGTCAGATGCAGCGCGTTCGTGATGGCAAGAAAGCGCGAACCACCAAACCCAACGCAGCCCAGCCCAGCAGCGCGGAAGGTCGGGGTTATCGCGAATCGCGCGAGCGATTGCAGAAGAGCGGCGATGTGAAGGATGCTGCGGCTGCGATTGCCCGTATGGGACTTTAACCACTGTCTCAGCCAACGTCGTGAGACAGTAGGCATAGGATACGAACATGGCAGTACCATCGAATACCATTCAGACCATGAGCCGCGTGGGCAACCGCGAGGACTTGTCGGATCTGATCTCGAACATTTCTCCGGTTGAAACGCCATTTGTCACGGCTATTGGTCGTGAGAAGGCCGAAGCCGTCTATACCGAGTGGCAGACGGATGCGCTGGTTTCGGCCAACGCGAACAACAAGGCCATCCAGGGTGATGACCTGAGCAACGAGAACCGGCCTGCAACGACCCGTCTGGGCAACTACACCCAAATCTTCACGAAGGTTGTCGGCACCTCGACCACGCAGCAGGCTGTGAAGGCAGCAGGCCGCGCTAATGAGCATGCCTATCAGATCGCCAAGGCCGGCAAGGAATGGAAGCGCGATCGTGAGGCGCGTTATACCAGCGCTCTGCCAGCGGTTCCGCCGTCGGCTTCGGTTGCCGGTGAATCGGCTGGCGCACTCGCGTTCATGCGTGCGCCGACTGCCAACCGCGGCGCTGGTGGTGTCGATCCGACGCTTTCGGGCACCACGATGGGCTATCCCAATGCCGGCCCGACCAACGGTACGCAGCGGGCTTTCACGGAAGCACTGCTGAAGCAGTCGATTGCAGCGGCCTGGAACGCTGGTGGCGAACCCACCCTCGTTATCATGTCGCTGGCACAGAAGCAGATTGCGGCCACGTTTTCGGGTCTGGCGCAGCAGCGTCGTGAAACCGGCAACAAGCGGCTGACGATCATCGCAGGCGCCGACGTGTATGTGTCGGACGTGGGTGAGCTTCAGTTCGTGCCGGATCGCTTCTGTTCGACGCGCGACGTGCTGGTGGTCGATCCTGAACTGTGGGCAATCCGCACGCTGGACCCGCTCCAGAAGCGTAAGCTGGCGACGACGGGCCTTGCCGACCGTGATGCGATGTATTCGGAGGAAACTCTGGTATGCCGCAATTCGGCTGGTTCGTCGGTCATCGCGGATCTCACGTAAACTATACCGGGGCTCGCGTAATGCGGGCCCCATTTAGAGAGGACAGAACATGGCACGTACCCCAAAGCCCGAACCCATCATGGGCGGCGACGACAGCGAGAAGATGGAATCGAACAGCCAGGGCCGCGCTCTGCCTGAGTCGCGTGAGGCCTATGACGGCGTTGCGCCGGCTGTTACCGACCTTCCCCCGGCGAATCCCTTTGGCGAGCCCGTAAAGCCCGCTGAGGAATATGCCAACATCTCGGAAGCCGGGAAGTCGGCTGCTGCCCTGGGGATCGAAACGGAGGAAACGAAGGATGTCGATGGCTATATTGCCGGCGAGACCATCGTTGAGCATCCGCTTTCGCCCACCGATGCGAACCCGAACCCGCACGGCCAGCGCTCGGATCCCGAGGCCATTCTGGTCACTGAGACGGACGAGAAGGGCCGCGCAACCCGCAAGGCACGCGACGAAGATGGCTTCGTGGAAGTTACCGGCGCCGATACGCTTACGTCCCCCGTCCATCTGGGCGATGGCCGTACGCTGGCGAAGGGCGACACCGCCAAGGTTGATAAGGACATCGCGAAGATGCTCCGTGACCGCAAGCAGGTGAAGTAACGATGATGTCTGACGAGAAGCTTTTTGATTACGATCCTACGACGGGTCTAAAGACTTGGTTCTCGTCAGATGACGAGGATGGGGGGCGCTGGCATTTCCGACGCGAGCAGGATGTGTCCCCCATTCTTGATGCCAACAAGGAAGCGCAAGCTGAGAGTTGGGATAAATCTTCCGAGATGTGGCATGCCGCGCACATTCCGACTATCGTAATGTACGAGTGGGCAGCCAAATATGGTGTGGAGATGTGGAATCCAGATCATAAGGATGGCGTTAAAAGACTATTAAACCATCCCGATTACCGCTATCTGAGGGTGCGTAATTTTATCATCTGAAGGGCGGTGTAATGAGCGAACACGGTATCTACCGGGCGACTAACCTAACCCTAGCGGATGGTCAGCAGTCGCGCTGGGGTTTGACCCAGAGGGGCGCTCTTCGTATTTCTGCTGAAGGTTCTGATGGCTCCCCTATGGGGCAGCTTACGGCTGGTACGGATCGTAGCGGCACAGCGGGTACTAGCTCCGCCACACTTGCCCCCGCCAATACGGCTCGCAAGGGCCTCAACATCCAGAACATCAGCGCCAATACGATTGGCATTAATGAATTCGGCGGCACCGCGGCCATCGGCACGGCTGGAACTTATATCGTGCCGGCTGGGGGCTCGACAAACATCCGCACTACTAACCTTATCACTGTTGTGGCCTCCGCTGCGTCGTCGGCTTACACTGCGACCGAGTTTTAACGATGGCTGAGGTTACTGGCGGCATCACGTCGGGGCAGGCGCAGGCGCTTATTGACGCCGTAATGCCGCGCCCCTCCACCGTCACCCCAAGCTCGGAAACCACTGGTGGCAACACCGGCAGCAACCCCATGAAGTTCGCGCAGGAGGGCCACCAGCACCCCCGCCTTACTAGCACGACGTATGCGGTGCTGGATGCCAACGGACGCGCTACGGTGACGTTCACGCGGTCTTTCACGAACAAGCCGGGGTTCTCGATCACGGAAGTGGACACCAACAAGACGCAGCCTCTGGTGTGCGTCGTGGAGTCGTTCTTGCAGCCTGGAGGCGCGGGTACGCCGTACACTGGATGCGTCATCAAGGGTTATCGCAGTCAGGCGCTACCGGCACAGCCTCAGATGAACGTGCTGGCGATCCTTACTACTGTGGTGGCTGGCGTTAATGCCATCGCTGCATCGCTTACCGGGTTCAACGTGTTCGGCGGTTCGCCCGCTGATGCGTCTGTTTCAGTGGTTGCTATCGCCCGCTCTGACGTGAGTGCCTCCTAATGCCCAACACCAACCGCGACCTTATCAACTCTAAATCTGGGAACTAGCAAATGGGCGACCGCGCTTTCATTAATCAATCTTATGGCGGTCGCCAATCGCTCTTGGATGGCGAAGCTATCCAATCCGCAATGGGGGCCGTCCAGGGCAATGCAGGATATCCGGCATTGGCAGCGCTTCAGCGTATGAAATCAGCGCGCACCAACGCCCAGGGCGTTCCCATTGTTATGGATGTAGGCGATCGTCCGACTATTACATCATATACTTCCGCCGACACAAGCATCTCTGTTAACTATGCACTTACGTACAATACGAACAGAGATAAGATTTATAGCGGTGGCGGCAAGCTAGTAGATTATTCAGGCGGCGGTCTTTTTGGTGCATCGGTTTCTACTGGCTCGAATTTGAACGCTGGCCAGTATCAAGAAGCAGTATTCCATGAAGTTGAGACAGCGTCTCCTATCATAGAATTTAGAATATTTCGTCAATCCACCACGCGATGCAGGATTCTTTCACGAGCGTCATCATCGGCGCCTTGGAAATATGCGCATACTGGCCTAATCACAATGGACACTACGGCAGCGGGTACAAGCGTAAAAGTCGCTTATGCATCACCGTTAGCCGGTCGTCAGACGCGGATTGAATTTGCCGCATACACCGGCGATGGCGGGACTGCGTCAATATTGACGGCATTCCGCGTTTCTAGTGGATACACGGCAGCGGCGCCTTCCATCCGTACTGCGCCTAATAAAATTTGCGTATTGGCGGATAGTTTTGGGCAGGGTGGAAACGCACTTTTCGCTGGTGATGGTTTTGCACAATTACTAGGCTGGCAACTTAACGCTGAAGTTACCAACTCTGGCATTGGCGGCACTGGACTTATTGCCAATACGGGCGGAACGCAACTAGCGCTTACGGCGCGGCTAGATGATGCTATTCAACAGGATTTTACGGCCTTTATTCCTGCTATGGGCACGAACGATGTTTCTCCAAACATTTCGGTGCAGCCTTCCGACATAACGGCGGCGGCAAATGCCGTCATAGCGGGCCTTCAGGCTAGAAACCCTCTAGCTCCTCAGTTTTGGATTACGCCTTGGGATCTTGAGGCCCCTTCCGCATTGGCTTCTAACAAGGCTGTGGTTAGGGATGCCATCAAGGCCGCAACTGCAGGGAAGTCTGGTGTTTACACACTGGATCCTACTGGCGTTGTTTTCACGCAAACATCACTTCACCCTGACACGGCGGGGCACCTCACTCTCTCTAATTGGGTAAGTGGGCAAATCGCCAGCATTCTTGCCACCATCTAGGCCGAATCTACCATGTCCATCGCAATCCCAACTTACGCACCCGGCTCCATCACCTCTTACTCGGAGTTGGTGACGGAGATCCGCGATATGATGGACGACGCGGACTATAATCAGGAAGCGATTGACCGGGCGCTTAGGAAGTCTGAGGCGGAGTTTAACCGAACGCTACGGACGCCGGATATGGAAACGCGGGCTGTATTTACCGTCAGCGGGGATCTTACCGCCCTACCTGCTGACTTCCTCGAAATGCGCTTTATCTTCGTGGAGGGTATGCCAGATCAACCGTTGGCAAGCATGTCGCCTTCGGGGCTTCTTGCGACGTATTATGGGCGCTCGGGGTGTCCGATGGCGTACACACTGGAGGGCGGCAATATCCGCGTTGGCCCCGTCGGAACCGCTGCTGTCGAGATGGTCTATTACCAACGCATCCTTGGTCTGACGGATGCTCAGGTATCCAACTGGCTCCTTCGCAAGCATCCAGACCTCTACGTCGCTGGCGTGCTGTATCACCTTGCCCGTCGCGAGCGTGACGAAGCGGGAATGGCTCAGGCTGCTAATGAGGTGTCTACGCTGATGGGCTCGATCCAGTCGGCGGCACAGAAAGCCCGCTGGGGTTCGGCGCCGTTGGTTACGAGGGGGATTCAGCAGGTTCGGGGGGCTAGATTTTGAGTACCAAACGCCTCCCCTATCCCGCATACCTTCCCGACCAGCTACCCCGCGATGTGCTAACTAGCGCTATCAACGTTTTCCCCGCTGCCGACGGCTATCGCCCAGTGCGCGGCTTTTCCAACATCTCCGATCCACTGCCGGCGACGTTCAAGGGCGGTTTTGCGGCTATCTCTACGGACGGCACTACCTATCTGCTGGCAGGCACAGCAAACGGTCTAGCGCGCTACTCAGGCGGCGGTTGGACGGACCTTCTGGTTGGCCTGTCCATCGCAGACCGTTGGCGGTTCGTGCAGTTCGGCAACTTCGTGGTCGCGGTCAACGGGGTAACCACCAAGCAGATCGACCTTAACGCAGGCACGGCGTCGGATCTTACCGGTTGTCCCAGCGCTAACGGTGTGGCGGTGGTGGGCGATTATGTTGTCATCACGCAGGCCGGCGGCGACAAGCTGCTGGTGAAGTGGTCCGGTTTCAACGATCACACCAAATGGACGGCGGGCGTGGACCAGTCGGGGTTCCAGCCGATGCTTACCGGTGGCGAGATCAAGGGCATAGCTGGCGGCGAATACGGCGTCATCCTTCAGCGGTTCCGACTGGTTCGTATGGAACGGACGGGGGATGCTACGGCACCGTTCTCGTTCTCCGAGATTACGCCCAACTTCGGGTGCGCTTCCTCTGGCTCGATCGCTCAGGCAGGCCGCTCTGTGTTCTTCCTGTCCGACCGCGGCTTCATGTCGCTGGAGGATGGGCAGTCGCTCAAGCCATTGGGCAACGAGAAGTTCGACCAAGCCTTCCGTGATTCCGTGTCGCCGGAAGATTACGAAAAAATGTGGTCCGCGATCGATCCGAAGCGCTCGCTAGTGTTTTGGGGCGTACCCGGCACCCCCGGCAGGATCTGGGTCTATAACTGGGTTCTGGATCGCGCTTCCACTATTGAAATACCTTTCTTGGGGCTTTTCGCGGGCTATGAAAGCAGCTTGTCCCTGGAGGATGTGGCGGCGCTGTATCCGGACTTGGACACAATGCCCTATTCGCTGGACGATCCGCGGTTCCAGGGCGGCGATCCACGGCTGTATCTGGTGGACCGTCTGAGCCGTATCGGGGCGCTTGCGGGGCCTAACCTTCAAGCCGTGATTACGATGGGTTGGCAAGCTTTGGCGGACCCTCTGGTAGCGCGTGTTCGTTCTTTGACGCCTATGTCGGACGCCACCACTGGCGTTACCATTTCTATCGACCAGCGGCAGCGGATGGGGGATCGTATCGGGCTTGTAACTTCGGGTACTATGCAGCCGTCGGGGCGTGTTCCGGTCCGTGCGCGGGGGAAGTATCTGGCAATTACGACGACGATCGCTGAGGGTGTGCGGTGGAGTTATTGTCAGGGGCTGGACGTGGATTACTCGACTGGGGGTGGGCGGTGATTAAACCCGTCCCCGTCGATGCCCAGCGCTCCGATTGGCCGCGCTTGGTGGCGAACGCTATCAATACACTTATCAACCGTAAGCCCCAGTCTGAGGACGTACGCTATCATGCGGGCGTGATGCAGTATTACGATGGCACTGACTGGGTTGACGTGCCGTGATGCTAACCGACGAAGATGGCACTCGCTTAGGGCCGGCCTGCATCATGGCGGGCTACGCGGGCGAAAACCTAGAGCGCAATCTAGCCACCGGCCATGCAATGATCTGGCGCGCCGACGGCATGACAATAACAACCGAAGTGGACGAAGAGGGCGTTTGCGACATCCGACTAGGCGGAGGCAAGATGACGTTGGAAGCACTTCGCAAACTTGAACACGACGTTGTTACATCCCCCTTTCATTCCAGCGTGAAAAAGCTTAGGATATGGGGGCGTAAAGGATGGCTTCGTATGTTACCTCACTGGACCTTTTGCGGCTTTGAAGATGGGCTTGCGATTTTGGAGCTAGAAGTATGAAGAGCAAGTCCAAGAGTTCCGTAAAGCCTGTGTACGGCGCCCAGATCGAAGGCGCAGCCGGTAACATCAGCAATGCTTACGCTCAAGCCCAGCCAGGTATCACTGCTACAGCTAATTCACTCGGCAGCGCTGTTCCGGGCTTGATGGAGCAATATAACAACGGCAACCCCGGCGTGAAGTCGGCCATGCAGTATAATCAGGATGTCACGTCGGGTAAGTATCTCGACGCCGGCAATCCATACCTTCAGGGGCAGATTGACCAGACCAACGCGGGTGTGCGTAATGGCCTGTCGGCGTCTCTGGGCACGCGCGGTCTGACTGGCGGTTCGGCATTCGGCGACATCATCACCAGCAACCTCGCCAAGAATGAAAACAACCTGCGCTATACCGATTATACCAACGAGCGTAACCGCATGGATGGCGCGGCGTCTGCCGCTGCTGGTATCTCGGCGGGGCAGTATCAGCCATTGTCGATTATCCAGAGCATTCTGGAGTCGCAGCAGGCTCCGGTCCGTGCTGCCACAGGCGCAGGTGCTGGTATCGGTGGATTGCTCGGCAGCTATACGAATACGAAGCAAACGTCTTCGCCATCCATCGCACAGCTACTGGCACAAGCAGCCGGTAACGCTGCCAGCGCATACGCGGGGGGTTGAGCATGTTGGGTACGACACGCCGGGGATTGTTCGGAGCACCGATGGGCCGCACGCCGGGTGACTTTGTGGAAGATCGTTCTGCGCCTGGAACCGGTCCCGTTGCTCGGGATGCAGTGGTCCCGACGTACAAGAAGCCGTCAACTGCGCAGCTTATCATCGGTACGCTGGGGGATACTCTATCGCAGTGGGGAGGTGGTCAGGGATCTTTTCTGCCGGGTCTGGCTCGGCAGAAGCAGGCAGCGGCTGAGGCGCAGCAGTATCAGCAGCGCCGTACCGACGAATACACTGATTGGGAGCGCAAGCAGCAGTACGAGTCGGCGCATCCCAAGGCTCCGGCTGATGACACGTTCACGCGTGCGCTGGTAGCCGGTGGCATCGATCCCGCTTCACCGCAGGCTAAGGCGCTGTATCTCCAGCGCGCCCAGACCCTTGCCTCCCCCGCTCCGAACTTCGTGTCCGACGGCGCTGGCGGTGGCCGATGGGTGACGCCCCCTTCGATGGGTATGGGCATGCAGGGTGCCCCACAGGCACCAGTCGGCAAACTTACCCCCCTCGGTGGTGGAGGTGCGCCCTCGCAAGGGGCGCGTACCTTTCCAGTCCGCTGACATCCTGCCGCACCTCATCAAGCAGGAAAGCGGCGGACGTGCGGGCATCTCTGGGCCGATGACGCAGTACGGACAGGCGCAAGGCATGACGCAGATGTTGCCTGCAACCGCTGCTGGTGTGGCGAAGAAACTGGGCGTCCCGTGGAGGCCGGATCTCATGTCGGGCACGTCGGAAGCAGCTGTAAACTACCAGAAAGCGCTAGGCCAAGGCTATCTGGAGGAATCCCTTAACGCTACCGGCAACGTGCGCGATGGGTTAATGCGATACCACGGAGGCCCTAACCGACGCCTCTGGGGACCGAAGACTAATGCTTACGCCGATAACATCCTTCGGCGCATGGGGGTATAATGGCACAGCAGCTACAGCAAGACGACGCGGGCAACATCTGGGATACCAGTAGCGGAACTCCGGTCTTCGTTAGCGCGGCCGGTGGCCAGAGCGGGGGTAGCGTGGTTGCACCTAATCCAGTGCAGGCGGCGCGGCAAGGCGTAGAGTTGGGCGGGGCTCAGTTGAGCAACCAGCGAACGGCGCAGCAGATTGCTATGGATGCCGCACGCGCGCCTTATGCGCCAAGGCAGGCCGCTGCCGATACCACTAAGGCTGAGATCGATGCTGAGGCTTCACGCCTAGCGCTAGAGAAGTCGCGCCGCGAGGTTGCGGCTCCCGATACCAACGTCACCAAGCGCGAGAACCTTCAGCGCGCTATTGATACGATGCGGCAGAGCTTTGGGGCGGGGGCTCTAAAAACCACTGGCTGGGCAGGACTGAAGGACTACCTGCCCAGCGATGCCAACAAGCTTGCCGACGATTCCGGCAATGCAGCGGCGGCACTTATTGGCCCCGCTTTGAACCTTTCGGCATCTCAGCTTAATACGCCGGGTGAAGTCGCGCGAGCCGTCGGTCCGTACATTCCGCAATCTAGCGACCGTGATGCACAGATTCTCGCAAAACTCCAGCGTTTGCAGGGTATGGCAGACTCTATGGGCGGCGCACGTCGTCAGGGGCAGCAGCAGGGTCAGCAGCAGCCAGCCGCAATGATCCCCGGTGCGGGAACCACGCCACAGACTCCCAGCGGCCCCGAAGGCTACAACGTCGGCACGACTGGCGGCGGTGTCTCTGGCGGCTCGGGTGGTGGTAGCACCTTCGCAAGCGCGGCAGGTGTGGCGATGTCCAAAAAGCTGTCGGAGGCCTACACCAAGGGTGCGGGCGTGCAGGAACTTAACCGGCTGCTGTCAGATAACGGGTTTCAGACGTTCTCGGATCCCGCTACCATCGCAGCCATTGCAAAGCGTGGTCGGTTGAACTTCGCACCTCCGGTTGCCGATGATACGCGAGGCGGTGTTGGTAAAGCTCTTGGTTCGCTGGCGGACTCGGCTGGTGGTGCTTACGCCATCAACGCCGCTGATGCGCTGACGGCGGGAACGCTCGATAACATCGCAGGGGGGCAATCGAAGCTGGCGATCGACTACAGCCAGCAGCAGTATCCAGGCGCTTCGTTGGCTGGGACTGTGACGGGTGGCGCGTTGGCCGCTGGGGCAACAGAACTCGGTTTGGCGCGGGCGGGTCTGAGCGCTGGTGCTGCTGCACTGGGCGGTGATGCTCTGTACGGTGCTGCCTATGGCGCGGGTTCGGCTGATGACGGATCGCGGGTTCTGGGC
>Ga0247813_10000412_pt1 | contig 41616 bp, 42 predicted proteins | sample UWRJL169409C1_FD_180719 | JGI IMG/M metagenome (GOLD analysis project Ga0247813, IMG submission 180719) | Plant litter microbial communities from Arlington Agricultural Research Station in Wisconsin, United States - UWRJ-L169-409C-1 | ecosystem: Environmental > Terrestrial > Plant litter >... | reverse complement strand
AGTACAACTCTTTTTCAATCCTGCAAGACTTTTGCAAATTATTTTTCAAATTTGTTTCCGGTCCCCAAGACCCCGAGAAGCCCGTCGTTTTGCGGAGGGCAAAGATAAAATCTTTATCCCGATCCCGCAAATCTTTTTTCAGATTTCTTTCGGTCTTTTTCCAGTCTGTATGTAAGAACTTCGCCTTGAATGCGGGTGCAAAAGTAAGCAAGAATTCCACAATCGCAAGCTTTAAGGACACTTTTTTTCGACCTTTTTCACAAGGCACTGGAAACCCGATGTTTGCAGGGAGAAGTTTTTCAGGAACGAATGGGCAACAGGGAGGATTTTTCTGCCCGGAGCAACGGAATGCACCAAGGGACAGGGAAAACCGGCGGCGTCGGGACTCTCCGGGCGCATCATTCCGGCCGGAAAACGGCCGATAAGATTCCCTAAATGCCTCCGGATTGCCTTCACAGGCCCCCAGGAGGAGAAAAGATTTGCGTCTAATCGAAACGGATTGCCTTCACGGGCGAAATTTTTGTTATTATATAGGAAGGAATCAACAACACGAGCAGGCATATTATTATGGTGCCTATATTAAGAAGCATTATATACATCCAATTTATATAGACCGGTGCTTCGTTTACGTAGTAGTTTTCAGGATTGAGTTTGACGATGCCAAAATACTGCTGGATTAAAATCAACCCTATACCTATTATATTACCCCAAAGCAGCCCGCGGAAAATGAGGTGCGATGCATTGAAGAGGAAAATTTTCCGGACTGTCCAATTGTTCGCTCCAAGTGATTTTAGAATTCCTATCATTTGCGTCCGCTCCAAGATAAGCACCAAGAGTGCGACAATCATATTAATCGTCGCAACAATTATCATTACGATCAGGATTACCTGAATGTTTATGTCGAACATCTTGAGCCACTCGAAAATATAATAGTATTTTTCAATGATGGTTTTTGTGTCCAACGCCTTGCTTGCATCTGCCTTATTGAAGGTATTATTGTAAACTTCATTTCCGATGGCTTCGATGTTATCAAAATCATTGACAAAAACCTCAAAGGAACCTACTTCATCTGGAGCCCATTTGTTCATTCTTTGGATGTGGCGAATATCACCAAGGACATATTTGGCATCAAACTCCGGGAATCCTGAATTGAAGATTCCCGTAATCTTGAAAGCACGACGGTTGGGCAGCTTGTTTACTTCGTCCTTCATAAAGAAGGTGGTGAATTTATCGCCCACCTTGAGTTTCAACCTGTCGGCAAGAAATTTTGAGATTACGACTTCATCATTGAGATCTTGCTTAAGATTTGGAATCCTGCCTTCCACAAGATACTCCTTTATATTGTCCCATTGATAATCCTTCCCCACTCCTTTATATAAGATTCCCTCAAAAGCGGCTTCGGTTCTGATGATTCCCATCTTAGTGGCGACTGCTTGGATGTGGCTGACTTCTGGAATGGAATTGAATTTCGGATAGAAATCCTGATTAGTCGAAATCTGAACCAGGCTCACTTCGGATTGATTGTCATCGTAATTGGAAATAATAATGTGCCCATTGAAATCTGAAACCTTCTGGCGGATCTTTTGTTTTAGCCCAATTCCCGTTGCAACCGAAACAATCATCATGATCATTCCTATTGCAATGGCAGATATTGCAATTTTTATAATTGGTGCAGATATACTACTTTTATGGTTTTTAGCAGTAATTAGTCTTTTGGCTATGAAATATTCTAAATTCAATTTGATATTTTTGCAGATTCGAATTTCAAAAATACAGTTTTAGCGTTTAATTTACGCCACTTTACTAATAATTATATTCCTCTATACATAATGGGTCCTGTTTCTCTCTCAAAAAATAACATGCGGTTAATTACTTCTACGTCCTTAAAATTTTTCCTGGTTGCCTTATTTCTGGTTTCATGCAAAACCGTTTCCAAAACAAATTATTCCGTTCCTGCCGAAACGACACTAAGAACGAAAATAAAAACGGAGAAATTCCTGACTGGTGCTGATAACGTTTCCAGTTACTTTACCTTACTTGAAAACAAAAAAGTTGGCATCGTTACCAACCAGACCGGATTGATAACGTATGATTCCATATTCAAGGATGGACTATACAAAGAAGGGATGGTTTCCAAAACGGTTCATATTGTGGATTACCTTGTCAACAAAACCGATGTGGAATTGGTGAAAATTTATGCCCCGGAACATGGCTTCAGAGGTACGGCTGCAAATGGCGAACTTATTACCGATGGAAAAGATACCAAAACCGGCTTGCCAATCCTGTCCTTATACGGCAACAGCAAGAAGCCAAGTCCACAACAATTAGCAGGGATCGATGTCTTGATGTTTGACCTGCAGGATGTAGGCGCTCGGTTTTATACTTATATTTCGCACCTGCATTATATAATGGAAGCTTGTGCGGAACAGAAAATTCCCTTGATCATCCTGGACAGGCCAAATCCGAATGGTGGCATTGTGGACGGACCCATACTTGAAAAAGAGCATTCCAGCTTTATCGGGATGCATACTATTCCTGTTTTGCACGGCATGACGATTGGAGAATATGCCTTGATGATTAATGGTGAAGGTTGGCTCGCAAACGGAATCCAATGCGAATTAAAGATTGTTCCCTGTGAAAATTACACAAGGGAAATGCCCTACAGCCTTCCTGTGAAACCTTCGCCCAATTTACCAAACGACCAATCCATCAATTTGTATGCGAGTTTGTGTTTTTTTGAAGGAACAAATGTGAGCATCGGAAGGGGAACCGATATGCAATTTCAGGTTTATGGCTCTCCTTATTTGCCCAATACTGGATTTTCTTTCAAGCCAGAGCCCAATATAGGTTCAACAAATCCACCGAATAACGGCATGAATTGTTATGGTGAAGATTTAAGAGAAGTTGAAAAAGTCACCCGACTGGAATTGAAATGGCTGATCAGGGCTTACCAGGAAACATTGGATAAGACGAAATTCTTTACTTCGTTCTTTACAAAACTTGCAGGCAACAAGACACTTCAATTCCAAATCCAGGCAGGAATGCCAGAAGACCAGATAAGAGAGAGCTGGGTTTTAGGCTTGGAGGAATTTAAAATCATGCGTCAAAAGTATCTGATTTATTAATTTTTTGCGTTTCTGAAAAAATAAGAAAATTTTATCATATTGATTATTCGTTATTGCTCATCTATTTCCTAAATTAGTGGGAATTATTGAAACAACTAATAAACCAAATCTATTGATATGAAAAGAGCAGAAATTATAATGACCTTTATGGATGAGCTGAAAAGATTCATCGCATTCCTAAACGAAGGTATCGAAAAGGGGATTGAACTTTTCGAACAGGTAAAAGAATGGGTAGGAAAGATGATTGAATATCTTGAAATCCGAATCAGGAATTTTATCGACAGCGTGAGAGGAAGAACCCTGGATCTGATTGAATCTTCAGACGACTATATGTTTGTATAGAAAAAGTCCTGCTTGTTGCAGGACTTTTCATTTATAATTTGATTTTCTTCTTCATTTCTTCCACGATATTGTACGCTGCAGGACAGATTGCCACATTCTTCAAAGTCAAGTCTGAAATCTGCTGGAACTTTTTTCTATCCGTGTGCGGAAATTCCCTGCATGCTTTTGGCCTTACATCATAGATCATGCAATAATTCTCAGCATCCAGAAAAGTACACGGCACACTCTTCAACACATAATCCTTGTCCTCATCTATCCGCAAATATTGATCAATGAACTGCTGTGGCTTTTGTCGGAACGATTTTGATATGCGTTCGATATCGGCAAGCGTAAAAAGCGGACCCGTGGTTTTGCAGCAATTGGCACATTTCAAACAATCGGTTTTCTTGAATTCGTTGTGGTGAATTTCCTGCATCACATAATCCAAATCACGTGGCGGCTTCTTTTTCAGCTTATCAAAATACTTTTTGTTTTCGATATGCTTATCTTTGGCTAACTTTTGTAGTATGTTGATTTGAGGATTCGTCAATTTGCTTGCTGATAAAATGGAGTGCAAAATTATATAAAACTAATCAACAAATAACCTATAACCCCATAAACTTAATGAAAGATCTTTTCGGAAAAGCCATATTGGATTATCAAACGAATAATGCGCCTGAAGATTTAATTACGGAAACCTCCATTTCTGAAGAAGATGAAATGTCGGTTGCCTATTTATTTCGCTCTTTTGAAGAAATGCCATCGATAGAGCAAGAAGCCTTGAGGCTTGCCAAAGGAAAAGTACTGGATGTAGGATGTGGAGCCGGCAGCCATAGTCTTTATCTTCAAGACGAAAAAGGATCGGATGTTACTGCAATAGACATTTCTGCAAATGCCATTGAATGCTGTCGACTTCGCGGATTGAAAAATGCCATTGAGATCGATGTTCTGGATTTGGATTCGGATACCAATAAATTTGACACCATCTTGCTTTTGATGAATGGAACTGGAATCTTCGGTACCTTGCAAAAAGTGCCTGCATTTTTACAAAAATTAAAATCGCTTTTGAATCCCGGAGGACAGATCCTGATTGACAGTTCCGACATCATCTATATGTTTGATGAAGACGAGGACGGTGGAAAGTGGATTCCTTCCGACAATTATTACGGAGAAGTTACTTTTACAGTTACCTATAAAAATAAAAAAGAGGATTCTTTTGAATGGCTGTATCTGGATTACAATACGTTACAAAATGCGGCTTTTGACAACGGTTTGAAATGCGAATTGATTACAGAAGGTGAACATTTTGATTACCTCGCAAAACTGTCCATAAAATAAAACTGTAATACCTACTAAATATCTATTTAAAATTTAAAGGCATTTTTAAAGTGATGCTAATGGGTTTGCCTCCTCGTAAAGCAGGTTGCCATTTGGGTGATGCCCTTAAGACACGGATCAATTCCAAGGCCGAGCTTGTTCCCAAATCACGTAAGATTTTTATATTTTTTACTTCTCCTTTCTCATTGATAGTAAATTCATATAAAATATGCCCTTCCTTTTCAACAGTTTTAGCATCAAAATTTTGAACAACATAGTTGTGAAATTTTTCGATACCACCATCTTGAAACTTGGCATCGATTAAGTCACCATTCAGATATACTTCATCCTCTCCGCCTATTTGAGAAAAACTTAAACTGCAAAAGAAAAAAAGCATCCCCAACATTAGTATTTTTTTCATATCAAGGGATATTCAAATATTTATGGGTTTGCAATGAAACCCTCCATTTCGGATTGTTCATCACATAATCTACAATCAGTGGAGTCATTTCTTCTTTTTTGCTCCATTCCGGTTGCAGAAAAAGTATCGCATTGCCGTTTACTTTTTCAGCCTGTTCTTCTGCAAAGATAAAATCGTGCTTGTTGTAGATGATGACTTTCAATTCGTGTGCATTGTCATAAACCGTCTGGGTTGGAAGCTTGTTCTTTTTTGGTGAAAGGCAAATCCAGTCCCAAGTTCCCGTCAACGGATAGGCTCCTGAAGTTTCTATATGGACGCGACGGTTCTTATCTTTCAGCATTTGGGTAAGAAGTGTCATGTCCCAAGACAAAGGTTCTCCTCCCGTTATGACAACCGTTTCGGAATACTTCGAGGCATTTTCTACAATCTGATTGATGTGTGTTGGCGGATGGATGGCAGCATTCCAGCTTTCCTTTACATCACACCAATGGCAGCCGACATCGCATCCGCCAATTCTTATGAAATAGGCGGCTGTTCCTGTATGGTAACCTTCGCCTTGAATGGTATAGAATTCTTCCATCAGGGGAAGCATTGTTCCTTTCTCAACTTCGGTTTGTATTTCTTTTGGTAACATTTTATTTTTTAAATAGTTTGCAAAGATACGCTTCTTTTTTACAAATGCTTAAAAAGAAGCCCAAAGTAATTGTACCAGCCCTGACTGGATGGAAAATCCTTTTTATTTTTTCTTTGAAAATAAAAAGATTTGGAAGGAAGGCAGGAATATGGCTCGTGAAAATACCCTGCCGATTTGCTCCCAATAAAAAAACCGATAACATTACGTTATCGGTTTTCATATATACTCGAAATCTATTACAATAATTTCAATGTGCTTATTGCAGTTTCATCCGTAGGATCAATTGCCAAAGCTTTTTGGAAACTCTCTTTTGCTTTTGCCTTGTCGGTTTTTGCAAAATGGATTCCGATGTTGTTGTAGGCTTCTACAAATTTAGTCTTGTTGGCCGGTTTTGCCATTTCTTCCGGTCCCTTCTCGGTTACCACCCTGATGTACTCTTCATAATTCTTAACCATTTCAGCTTGTGCAACTGCGTCATCTTCCAACAAGCTGTTGATACGCGCCTTGAAGATATAAGCATCCTGGGTTGTTGGCGAAGCTGCAATTACATTTGCGAATGCGGTATTTGCTTTTGCAACAATTGCCGGGTCGATTTTTTTCCCTTCTTCCAAATTTGCGTTGCCAAAATAAAGTGCATACCCCAGATAGAAATTGTCATAAAGGAAATTTCTTGAATTTGGATTCGTAGTAGCAACTTCATAGATTGCCGCAGCCTGGTTGTATAATTTCAAATCGAAGAATTTCTTACCAATATCATTCAATTCATTTGCCATTGCCGGATCCATTTCAACTCCTTTTTTAATATCTGCAACTCCTGATGCAAATAATGTCTCGTCCACCTTGCTGTCGGTTTTCCCATCAGCAGCAGTTGTCGAAGTCAAGGCTTTGTTTGTTTTTGCCATACCCAGATAAAGGTAATCACGTCCGATTGGCTTAGCGTTACTTTTTGTCAAGAAATCACCAAGTGCCTTAATCGTGGCATCTGGATTTTTATTTTCATAAGCTGAATATCCCAAATAACGCAAGATTCTTGGATTTACCTTATCCAATTTTTGCATTTCATTTGCTTCTTTTTCAAGTGCTGCATAATCTTTTGTCAAGATCAGGAAATCGGCGTGACGCATACGGGAATCCAATGAATAATCGGTCATGCTCATGTATTTCTCATAATTCTGGATGGCCAGCTTATTATAAGCTGCATATTGGTTCTTGTCATTTAATGCCCACAAGTAATACGTTTCTGCTATCTCCCTGTAAGCAGGTCCATAATTTGGATTAGTTGCAAGGATATTATCAAAAGCCGCTTTTGCTTCAGGGAAGGCTTTCGAACCTTTCGTGATAACTCCCAACTGCAGTTTAGCTCTTAGTACCGTATTGTCGGCATCGAAAGAATTACGGTAAGCCGAATATGCCTCGTTTACATTTCCGTCACCTTTATAAGCATCACCCAGAGACAATAAAACTTGTGCATCATTTGGTTGAACTGCTTTTGCCTTGTTCAAATTGACAAGTGCTGTTTTATAATCCGGCTTCTCGATGTTCATATAAGCGCGTCCTATGTAAAGAAATTGCTCAAAATCTTTCTTTCTCATATCGGCTGTCGCCTTATCAAAGTTTGATTTTGCAGCAGCTGCATTTCCGTTATCCAAATCAATCTGGCCAAGGCCTATGTAGTTAAAAGTACCATCTTTTTTGGCCAACAATCCTTTTTGATAGGTAACTTTTGCTGAATCTTCCAATTTCTGAGTCAGGTATAGATTTCCCAATACAAAGAAATTTTTTCCTTCATCAGCTTTAGTATTAATTAGGGTTTTTAAAATCGTTTTGGCTTTTTCATACTGTTCAGCATCAATCGCTTTTTTAGCCTGTTCCAGATCCTGAGCATAAGCTCCGGCTCCTAAGGCAAGAAAGGCAATACTGAAAATTTTTAGCTTGTTCATAGTATTCTGATTTATTTATTATTGATAATTTCTTTTCGGACATTGAGTTCCATTGAAGGAATCCTAACAGGCAACAAACCTGACTTGAGGATGATCCTCTGCCCTATCTCTCCTGCAACAAAAGAAGCAAAACCCATACCCAAACCTGCAGTTCCTTGATAATTTAACATATAAATTGGCCGCTTCAATGGATATAAACCCTCGCCAAGATTGAACTGATTCGGTTTATAGTACAAGGTATTGTTGGGTTGACTTTTAACATTTCTGACACTCATAACGGTAATGTTGTCCATATATTGCGCCGTGTCTTCAAAAGGTTGCACCAGCAAATTGAGGCCTATTACCCCAATTGTCCCTGGGTTTTTTGCAACATATTCTAAAACTTCCTTGTGGGAATTGAGCGAATAAATATTTTTCTTCTGTCCCTTTTTTACACCGGCCAGGTTGTTCATATAGCTGACCGTACTTGAATTTGGATTTTCAAAAACCAATCCCTTGATCTTGCTTTCTTTTTCCTGCAATAGATTAATCACTTCCTGCAGATCTACAAGCGTGTCCTGAGATGTACTGTTGGTTACTAAAACGATGGCATCGGAAGCAAAATGCGTGATCTTGGGTGTTATTTTTTTTTGCTTGAAATGATTTTCCTCTTCTGTGGTCAACTTTCTTGACAAGATTGCAATGCGTGCCTTATCAGCAAGCAATGCATTTACCACTTCAGATTCAGATTTGTTTACCAGATTGATTTTGGCCTTGTATTGGCTTTCAAAAACTGAAACCTGGTCCTCGATTATTGGCTGAACGGTTTCATCAACATATACTGTAGCAGTTCCTTCAATTACCGTTTCCGTTGCTTGCCCTGCATCGCCAGATTTTTGCTTGCAGGCATATACCACAACCGAAATTATTCCGATAAAAACCAAGATTTTAATAAAAGAAGATTTCATAGCAAGTAGCATTATGATTATTTTTTTTGAAGAAGGCGGACAAATCTCAGAAAAGAGTAAACAATCAGCAATACGCCAAATGCCACCCTGTAAGTATCCGGCAGGGCAATTGGAAATTCCTTCCAGAAGATTACAATCATTCCCAAAACGAAGTAAATCAAAAAGAAGAGTATTCCTATAACGAACAGAAATCGCCCTTTAAGCGATTTCTGTACTCTTTCATGTGTATTTTTCCTATTGTACATTCCTTTAGTTTCCAGACACGATGCTGATTGGTAAAGAATACAATACCCTAACCGGACGACCGTTCTGGATACCTGGTTTCCATTTTGGAGATTTTTTCAAAACCCTGATGGCTTCCTTGCCTGTACCAAAACCTAGATCCCTGATTACTTTGATATCCGTCAAGCTACCGTCCTTCTCCACAACGAATTGAACGAAAACTTTTCCTTTGATATCTTCATCTTCGGGCACTTTATAGTTTTTTCCAACAAAATCATAGAATTTTTGGATTCCACCAGGAAAATCTGGCTTCACTTCCACCGCAGTATAAATCTGGTTGGAATCTTCAACAATTTTAGAGTCAGTTTGTGGTCCGTCTCCAGAAGGCTCATCGATTACGATCTTACCGTCTTCCTGACCTTTCAAATCTTTTGCTCCAACATTCTTGTCCTTAAGCTCTTCGATGGTTTTGATTTCTTCTACCACTTCCTCCTTTTTCACCACTTTAGGCTTGACGAATTTCACCTCATCAATCTTCGGTGCAGGTGGCGGTGGCGGTGGTGGCGGAACCAATGGCTTTGGTTGTTCTTCTGGTGGCGGAGCAAGTTTGGCCATATCGACCATTGTCACTTTCTCTGTTTCTTCTTCCTTGTCTTCACCCCAATTGATAAGAGGCAACGCTAAAAGAGAAGCAAAAACAGAAGCTCCGATAGCCAAAGCAATCAAAGTAGTCCTTGGATTTTTTTTACGCAATTCGTAGGCTCCATAACTTTTGTTACGTCCTTCGAAGACCATATCAATCCATTTCTGTTTATATATATCTAATTTCATATCTATTATTTTAATTAAGAACCCATGTTCTAATTATCAAACAATGCAGTTTCCTCCTTTGTTATATCAACGATTGCATAAACTGGAACCTTGCTGATTGCCATTTCATCCAGAACGTCCACAAGATTTTTATAAGTAGACTCCTTATGGGCTTTAATCAAAACAATCAAACCTTTTTTCGGATCTCCCATCAATTGAGGCACAGAAACCATTTTTTGCTGGATATCCTTACGGATACCTTCCCTGCCGTATTTATTGTCCTTTAAAGGCTCAACAGGCGAATCCAATTGTCCCATATAAGTTTTCACCTTATTGTCTGGTCCAATCAAGATATTCATTGTTCGTTCCTGAGCAATTTTAATTTCTTGTGGATTTTTATCATCTTTGTCAGGCATTCCCAAGTCCATCGATTGTGGTTTCGACAAGGAAGTTGTAAGCATGAAGAATGTAATCAATAAGAAAGCCAAATCCACCATTGCCGTTAAATCGACAGAAGAGTTTTGTTTTTTACTTCTTACCTTGCCACCTTTTTTACCGCCTCCACTGTCGCCAGTATCTAATTGTGCCATTTTATATTTTTTATATTAAAAATTATCACTTCTTAAACCAGTAACCAAATTGAATTTGTTTACTTTCTGTTCCTGCAGGATATCCATTATCTTTTTGATTTCCGGATATTGCTCTTTAGCATCCCCCTTGATTGCAAAGTTCAATTGCTTCTCATTCACTTCCGCATTGGCATTCCTGGCAGCTTTAACCCACTTTTCCAATTGATTGTTCAATGAATCGTGAGGTATACCTACTTGCAAACCTTTTTGATTTCTTTCTGCAGCCGATAAGTTAATCAAAGTTCTCAATTGATTAACCGGAACTCCGAATTCTTCCATCAAGCTGAATCTTTTCTTTTCTTCCTCTGTGAATGAAATCTTATATTCATCTGCAATAGCTTCCAAAGTACGCAATCTAACCTCAGGTGCCTTAACACCGAAGAACACTTTTCCGCTATCTCCAATTGTTATGATAGCCAAATCCGTATCTGGCAATTTAACCTGAACAGTGGAAGAAGGTGTTTCAACAGGCAATGGCTCTGGTTGTTTGGCCGTTGCTGTCAATATAAAGAAAGTCAGCAAAAGGAAAGCAACATCACACATAGCAGTCATATCGATTGCCGTAGCCTTTTTGGACATTTTTACTTTAGCCATATTTGTTTTTTAATATTTATAGGATACTATAAATTATTAATATTAGTTTCTTAAGCTTCCTCTGAATCTTCTGTAAGTACCTACGATTGTTGCACCTGCCTCATCAATAGAGTAAGTCAAAGTATCAATCTTAGAAGTAAAGAAGTTGTAAGCAATAATTGCCAAAGCAGAAGTAGAGATACCAGTTGCCGTATTGATAAGTGCCTCAGAGATACCATTTGCCAACGCAGCTTGGTCAGGAGTTCCTGAAGTTGCCAACGCACCAAACGCCGTGATCATCCCCATTACCGTTCCCAACAAACCTGCAAGAGTTCCCAAAGATACCAACGTAGAAAGGATTGTCATGTTTTTTTCCAACATTGGCATTTCCAATGAAGTAGCCTCTTCTATTTCTTTTTGGATTGTTTCAGCAGCAGCTTCGCTATCAAAACCTTCCTTTTTAACTTCATTGTATTTTATCAAGGCAGCCTTGATAGAATTTGCAACAGAACCTTTTTGTTTGTCACAATCAGCAATTGCAGCATCGATATTACCTGCGTGAATATTAGCTTGTACATTTTTCATAAATTTATCCAAGCTTCCAGTTCCTGCGGCTTTAGATATAACGAAGAAACGCTCTATAGAGAAAACAACCACCATCAACAACAATCCCATCAAAACCGGTACGATTTTTCCTCCTTTATAAACCATTGCCAAATAGTTTCCAGGTAGTGGATGACCTGTATTATCTCCGCCTTCAAAGTTAGAACCAGCCCCCATTACGAATTTCCATATAAGCGTACCTATAACAATACATGCTACAATTACAAGTCCAGAGAATAAATTACCTCCATTTGAACCATTTTCTTTCTGCGCTACATTTGCGTTTGCCATCTTTTTTTAAATTTAGTTTTTAAAAATTTTAATAATACTTAATTCTAAGTTTGATTAATAATTAATATCAGAACGACAAATTTATATTTTTACATCATATAAAAAAATAAAAAATACTATTTTATTGATTATTAACAATAAATTTTGATATCAATAACAACGTGTTAAATCAACATTAAATCTCTTATTTTTAATAATCAATCGATTTCGTAATAAATTATTCAAAAATCTATAATCAGATCACGAAATTCCTTGTTTTCATTGCTAAAACATCAAGGGGAAACATTATGCTTTAATAACTCCATTCCTATTAATTTTATTATGCATAACATTAAATTTACATTGAAATCGCTGATTTTATCAATATTTTCATTCAAAATAATCATCAAATGAAAAACTATTTTATTTTTGTTAATACGTTTGCTCCAATAACAATCTAATTCCAGAAAAAAATGTCAAAAAAAGAGGCTTTCTCAAACCATATCACCGAAGGTTACAATGCCAAAGGTGCTGCCATAATTTTGGGTGGAGCCCTGCTTGACGGTGAAGCTGTAGCGGATGCCCATGTCAAAATCCCGCTCAAGACCTTGAACCGTCATGGCCTGATTGCAGGAGCTACCGGAACCGGAAAGACCAAGACCATCCAGGTGCTTTCCGAGCAATTGTCTTCGTTTGGAATTCCCGTCCTGATGATGGACATAAAAGGCGATTTCAGTGGTATTGCAAAACCCGGCGAAGAGCTTTCCTTTATAACCGAAAGGCATGCAAAAATAAACCTGCCTTATTCTCCTTCTGGATTTCCCGTAGAGCTGATGACATTGTCTGCCCAGAATGGCGTGAGGCTTCGTGCTACCGTCTCCGAATTCGGGCCTGTCCTGTTTTCAAGAATACTGAACCTCAACGATACCCAAGCCGGAGTCGTGTCCATAATTTTTAAATATTGCGACGACAACAAGATGCCTTTGATTGACCTGAAGGACATCAAAAAAGTAATCAATTATATCACAGAAGAAGGGAAAGCAGAAATTGAGCGACATTACGGAAAGATTTCTACGGCAACGACTGGAACCATCCTCAGAAAGATTATAGAACTCGAACAACAAGGCGGCGATTTGTTCTTTGGAGAAATGTCATTCGACATCAACGACCTGATGCGAATTGATGAAAACGGAAAAGGCTACATCAATATAATACGCCTCACCGACATCCAGGACAAGCCGAAACTTTTCTCCACATTCATGCTGAGCCTGCTCGCCGAAATCTATCAGCAGATGCCTGAACAAGGAGATTCCGGACAACCCGAATTGGTTATCTTTATTGATGAGGCACACTTGATTTTCAACGAAGCGAGCAAAGCTTTATTGGAACAGATCGAAAGCATCGTAAAACTGATTCGTTCAAAAGGTATCGGAATTTATTTCGTAACCCAGAATCCCATGGATATTCCGAGCGGTGTTTTGGCGCAGTTGGGCTTGAAAATACAACACGCCTTGAGGGCCTTTACGGCAAATGACAGAAAAGCGATCAAAATGACAGCCGAAAATTATCCGCTTTCCGATTATTACAAGACGGAAGAAATACTTACAAATCTCGGAATCGGAGAAGCTTTGGTTACAGCGTTGAACGAAAAAGGAGTTCCAACACCGCTTGTCGCCACGATGATGCGGGCGCCAATGAGCAGGATGGATGTCTTGTCAGAAAATGAAATTGCGGAAATCAACAGCAAGTCGAAACTGGTCAAGAAATACAGCGAAGTACTTGACAGGGAAAGTGCCTATGAAATGCTGAACAAGAAAATCCAAAATTCAGAATCGGAAATCGAAACCAAAAAACAAGAGCGAAAAACAACTTCTGAACCTATGAGTCAGGCTACGAAAGGCGTGATCAAGATTCTTACTAGTGCCACTTTTATTCGAGGTGTCTTTGGCGTGTTGACGAAAATCTTTAAAAAGTAACGTTTTAAAATTCCAAAAAGCAAATCATAAATTACAAATAACTTCAAACATCAACTCTCTGAAACTAAAAATTCCAAACCTTTGCTATTATTGCAACTGTTTGGAATTTTTAGTTATAATCCAAGTTATCGAAGCTTGGGATTTATTTGTTTTTTTTTAAAAAATTGAGATTATTATTTAGAACTCAACAAGGAAATAATCTTCTCCTCCACTGCCTTACTGTCCCAAATGGCCTCAATGTTATCCATTTCCAAAACCTGTTTCATAATACCGTCTTGAAAATCGCCCATTGCCAGGGCTTCAGAATAGGGATGCGAACTGAAGGTCACCCTGCTGTACAAGGGCATCCATTTGTCCGGATGCTTTTCTGAAAAATGCTTTTCTATTTTTTTCTGCAAGAGAAACTTCTCATCTGCAGTCTTGGAGCTCATCTCCATAAAATTCCTATACGAAAGTTCTGCTATTGCATCTGCATTCGGCTTTCTTGATTGTTCGTATTCCTTGAAGATCGTTTCCCAATCGTCGCCGTGTTCTTGCATGATCTCACTTAAGATCGTGATGTCTTCAAAACCGGCATTCATTCCATGACCATAGAATGGAACAATCGCATGACAAGCATCGCCAATCAGGGCAACCTTGTCTTCAAACGTCCAAGGAAAGCATTTCATGGTAACCAAATAACTTGTCGGGTTCTTGAAAAAATCCTCCACAAGATTCGGAATCACTTCCTTTGTGTCTGGAAAATGATTCGCAAAAAATGCCACCAGTGTTTCCTTGTCCTTCAAATCCTCGAAAGAATTCGCTCCTTCGTGCGGCATGAACAACGTACATGTAAAGCTTCCGTCGGGATTAGCCAAAGCCATCAGCATGAATTCGCCCCTGGGCCAGATGTGCAATGAATTCTTATCCAGTTTATGCGTTCCATCGGCATTGGCCGGAATATTAAGCTCCTTGTAACCTATCTTTAAAAATTCCTGTGAGTAATTGAACATGCTCTGGCGTTGCATCCTGTGGCGTACTCTCGAGAAAGCACCATCGGCACCAAAAACCTTGTCATACTTTAATTCTTCCCACTCACCTCTTTCCGTTTCTCCAATATGAAGCGATGCATCCGAAAGGGTTACATCCCAAACCTTATGGTCAAAAAAGAATTCCACGCCTGCTCCTTCGGCCAAGTCAATCATCTTCCTGTTCAGCAAGCCCCTGGATAATGAAAAAATGGCCTCCCCGTCCTTGCCATAATATTGATAGTTCAGCTTCTCGCCTGTGTGGATGGCACGCTTGTCAACAGGAATTCCTATTTTCTTGATTTCATCATCCAGGCCAATATCCTTCAACGCTTTCCAACCCCGGTTGGACATTACAAGATTGATCGATCGTCCTGAAAATTGGATTTTTCGAATATCGGGACTCCTGTCAAAAACATGAACCGTATGACCCGCCTTCTTTAAATAAATCGCCAATAATGAACCTACTAATCCGGAGCCGACTACGGCTATTTTAAGGGATTTTTGCATGTAATGATACGCTAAGAAATATAAGGTCGTAAAAATAAGTATTTATAATGTAATAGGATTGTTAAGAGGGTATTAATTATTTGGAAAAAGACTGAAAGATCAAAGACTGAAAAGACAGAAAGATCCATAAAACCAATAAAAAAAGCGCATCTAAAATAAATTCAGATGCGCTTTCGGGAATATATAGGGTTGTTATTTCTTCTTCTTGGAATCGATGATCGCTCCCGTACCGGCACCAACTCCTGCACCAGCCAGTCCACCAATTATGGCACCTTCTCCCTTTTTCTTGCTCACGATAGCTCCTGTTGCAGCTCCAACTCCGGCTCCTATCACGGCTCCTTTGGCAGTAGAACTCCACCCTTTTCTTTGTTTTTCTGCTGGTGTTGCAGCGGCTTGATTTACTACAATCACTTCTCTCTTGGCTTGTTCTTTTGCAATACGTTCTTGTTCTTTTTGAGCTTCCAATTTCATGGAATCCACTATTTTTTGCTTTGCGATTTCCATTTTCATGGAATCGATTGCTTCTTGTTTAGCATCTTCATACACTCTGGCTTCATCGTTGGTATTCTTACATGAGAAGATTGCCAACGCTACTAATGCTACATATAATGCTTTCATAATCGTATTGTTTAAAAGTTCATTACAAAGTAACAGCGACCGCAATTAAATTGTCTTATGAGATTTGGGCAAAGTTTTATAAGATTACGAATTTGGATGGAAGATAGAAGATGGAAGTTGGGAATTTGAAAAGTTTATGTTGAGTGTTTTGCGTCACGGACTTGATGATTGAAGTAGGCGTTTTAGGATTTGACTCAATTCGTTGTACTTATTGATTGTCATAAAATGTCCTCCACACTTGACCTCGACATCAACCTTTGCAAAACGTATTGGCAGGATCCTATCGGATGTGCCATGGATGTGCAGGAGATTTTCATATTGCCTCCTATTTCTCCAATTGACAATTTCGTTTATTGCCCATTTTAAGAATAACGGATCTGTGTCATTCAATATTTCGGTCAATATTTCTTTATCCTCGTTGGTTTTTATACCAAACAACCAATAGCTAAATAGGTTGGCTCTTTTCATTATCCTAGCTGGCAACAATTGATGTACTTTTAAAATTCCCAGCCAACGGTAATAGAAAGGAATTTCCTTCCTTGTTTTTGCGGAAGCAATAAGTATGATTTTTTCGGTTGCAACATGCTTTGCCACTTCGATTGCCATTATTCCTCCAAATGACAATCCTACCAGAATAGGTTGTTCTGTTTGAATTTGTTTGGTCAAACGTTTTGCGTAATGCTCTATAGACTCTTTATATTCAGGTGTTATCCATTCAATAAATGTTGCATCAAAATCTGAAAAATCCATGTATTTGAACACTCTTTTGTCGACTCCTAATCCACTAAAAATATAAATCTTGTTCATACCTACAAAAATTACCCTTCAAATATAATCCTTTTTAGAAATAAGGGTTCATATAGTAGAAAATATCCCTGCTTACAATACTTTTGCATCATTAAAAGTACCTATGAAAACAGCATTCCACCTATTTGACTTTTCCCAGAAGGTAAACTATAAAACAGAAATCCTGGCAGGTCTGACCGTTGCAATGACCATGATTCCTGAATCCTTGTCGTTTGCCATACTAGCAGGATTTCCTCCTTTGGTAGGGCTTTATGGGGCATTTATTATGGGAATTGTGACGGCTATTTTTGGTGGCAGGCCTGGATTGATTTCGGGTGGTGCGGGTGCTACAGTGATTGTTTTGATTGCACTCATGAAATCGCACGGGATTGAATATGTTTTTGGAGCCATTGCTTTTGCAGGAGTCATCCAGATAGTGGTTGGCTTGCTAAAGCTTGGGAAATTCATCCGGCTCGTACCCCAGTCCGTGATGTTCGGCTTTGTCAACGGATTGGCGATCGTTATTTTCATGTCGCAATTTGAACAATTCAAGACCATCGTCAATGGAGAAACCGAATGGCTTGCGGGAACACCTATGCTGATCATGGGGAGTCTGACCGCACTCACCATTATCCTTGTAAAAGGTTTTCCAAAAATAACCAAGGCCATACCCGCTTCCCTGGCTGCAATCATCATAGTATTTGCCGTAGTTATGTTTTTAGATATTGACACCAAACAAGTCAAGGACATTGCCACCATTAGCGGTTCACTGCCACCTTTTCACATTCCTGACTTCCCTCTCAATTGGGAAGCTTTTCAAATCATCTTTCCTTTTGCCTTGATTATGGCGGCAGTAGGGCTTACGGAAGGCTTGCTTACCCTTAATCTGGTTGATGAGATTACGGCTACGAAAGGCAACAGCAACCGCGAATGCATCGCACAAGGAAGTGCCAACATTCTCAACGGATTTTTCACAGGCATGGGCGGTTGTCCCATGATTGCACAAACATTAGTCAATCTTTCGGCAGGTTCGAGAGCCCGGCTTTCGGGAATTGTAGCCGCCTTGACCATCTTGCTGATCATCCTGGTTGGAGCTCCCGTCATTGAGCTACTCCCAATGGCAGCTTTGACCGGCGTAATGATCATGGTGGCAATCGGTACGTTCGAATGGGCAAGTTTACGCATCTTCAAAAGGATGCCAAAGTCGGATGTCTTTGTGATGCTTGCCGTTACACTTATTACCGTCCTGCTTCATAATTTGGCTTTGGCCGTATTAATCGGAGTCATCATTTCCGCACTTGTTTTTGCGTGGGACAATGCCAAACGTATCCGGGCCCAAAAATATATTGATGAAAACGGCGCCAAGCATTATGAAATTTCCGGACCTCTCTTCTTTGGCTCGGTAACAGGATTTGCTGAGAAGTTTGACGTCCAGGACGACCCTGAAACCATCATCATTGATTTTGCCGAAAGTCGTGTGGTGGACATGTCGGCCATTGAAGCGTTGAATGCGGTAACGAGCCGGTACCATAAGGTTGGAAAGAAAGTACATTTGCTTCATCTGAGTCCAGATTGCATCACACTACTAAAAAATGCCGAAGCCATTATTCATGTAAACATCATGGAAGATCCGACGTATAAATTGGCCGTAAATAAAAATTGACATCCTAAAAATTTAACGATAACCTTTTTTACTACTTCATCAAAAACAGCACGACAAACAACAATACGAGACTAATTGAAATGAATGAACTCATTAGCAGTACCAAAAAAGTCTTCAAAAAAACTCTCAGTTTGGACATGTCCTTGAAAAATTGCCCATACGACCACAACATCAGAAACAATTCAGGAAAAAACATCCAATTTGAAACCTGGGTAAAATTATCCTTCTTCCCAATTGCAACCAAGACCAACATGACAAACATCCGAAACCATGTTTTTTGTGCACTGAAGAAAGAGTTCAGGATAATGTGTTCATAATAATTATAACCTTGCTTGCGGAATACGAGATAGGAAGCCAATGCGAATACCGGGAGCTGCATCAAGATTACAATCGGGAAATGATGCCCTATCCACTCATTTACCATCTCATAGTCAAAAAGTCCATCATTATTCCCTGAAAACATATCAATCTCAAAAGTATAATAGAAGAGCCCGTAAAAAGTGGCCAATACCACCAACATCGAAATCGGCTTGTAATGTCTGACCCTCTTTCCTTCTATATAATCCCGAATCGCATGACCCGGCCTGGTAAACAACTCTCTAGCCGAATAAAACAATCCTCCGTGCACATGTAAAAGACCATGACTGAGATCGTGCATTACGAAATGCGTATCAATAGCATGCGTATCGGCCGGTTGCCCACAGTTGTTGCAAAAATTCCCTTCAAATTCGTTCCCACAGTTCTTACATATCATCCTTTCCTATTTAGCTGTTTTCTTTTTGGCTTTTGGCTTCGGCGGATTATCCAATATTTTATTGATCTTGTCCGGTCCTTTAAAACGATAGCCTACGTAAAATTCAAAAAACTGTTGGCGGTCCTGCAAATGAATCTTAGGGTCGGCATCATAATAAAAGGTATTGAGGCTTGCCGTGGCCCCCGTATAAAACTTTTCCGAATTATAACTCAGCGTCAATCGCAATTGGGTTTGCAATGAAAGTCCATCTATCACTTCATCCGGTGTAGCGTCATCATAAACCGTCTTGGTATGGTTATAACCCACACCTCCATAAACCCCTGGCGCCACCATAAAGCGATCCCTGATGATCCAATTGTAATAATAGGCCGGTCCCATCGCCACATCAATGACGTTATCCTTGCTCGGGTCATCATTTTTTATCTGGGTAAAATTGTAGCTGATGCTCGGCACGAAACTTCCTGCGCTTTTTTTCTGCCATTCGCTCTGCAGGAAAATAGACCTCAACGAAAAGTTTGGGTTAAAGGAATACGCCGTACTACCGCCATATCGCGTCACTTGGAAATTTGGAAAGAGAATATTTTCGCTAGTGCCAACATCGTCCTTGTCCACATAAAATCCTTTTGTCTTGGAATATTGAAGGCTCTGCAGCCACTTTCCAAAATAAAATCGGGTTCCTAGATTATAATAACTGGTTTTACCCTTCGAAGCATCGTCCTTGTTAAAACGGATAAATTCAGGTGTGTAACCAATGTCAAATTCTATAAACTTATACATAAAAGTCAACGTCGTCTTCAACCTCTGATTTGGAGCCAGCGTAAAATCCAGATTATCTGCGTCATCTTTTATATGAAAGGAATTGAAGCTGTTGCTAAAACCCAGACGGACTTTGACATAATCATCATAGAGTTCTATATATGCATTGGACACGCGCTTTTTTTTGATGGTGTCCGTAACTACTGCCTCTTGTGCCTGGACCATTGCCGAACACATAAAAGCGAAGATGGTTATATATTTCCTTACCATGAGTATGCTGCTTAACGTTTCGCCTTGGTTCCAAATGGACAACGCTTGATCAGGTAATTTACCGTAGCGCTATGGGCATCAAATCCACTGCCAAATGCCTTTCTCGATTCAGAATAGATGTTCTTGCCTTGGTCGGTATAGAAATTCAAATCAATCTTGGTATCGTATTCAACCGTAGTACTTGCATTGTTGGAATTAAAAACCGTCCCGGAAACCTTCGTTGTTTCTTTCCTTCCCTCCTTCTTCTCGGTCGCCTTGCCGTCAACAGTCGAGATGCCGCTCCCGTAGGTAGAACTTCCCTTTGTAGTTACATTCGCAATGCCATAAACCACATTTTCAACACCAAGCAGAATGGCCATTTCCTGAGGCGTCCTGGTGGTGATATTGGAACGACTCAGTCCGGCCTTGGCCAAAAGACTGTTGGTAGTAATGGGATCCTGAACCTCTTTGACCGATGTATTCGCTTTGATAGAATTGTACGTTTCCGTTTGCAGTTGCTGGGAAATGGCTGTAACGTCTATCGAGGAATCATTTGTGATAAAGTCAAAAGGCAGTACTGCAATTTTTCCTTTTCGCTCAGCGGCAGTCGATGAAGTAGCAGCCGAAGCACCCATGGCATTGATTACCTCTGTCCTTCCGCTGGAAAACTCAATCTTGTTGATATCTGCTTTTTTGAATTCATACTCGAGCGTTTCGCCCTTGTAGACAAACTTAATGGCGTTTTCGCTAACCGACACCACCTTGCCTTCTCTTTTTTCGCCGTTCGACATCGTTACTTTGTCCTGTGCCAATGCTGTTATCATATGGCAAAAAAGGGCCATAAAGAATAGCATCCCTTTCAAAATAGATGATTTCATAAGTTTGAATTTTAAAGTTTATAGGCAATGCCAGCTCCAACAGCTCCCAACGAAGCACCATCGGCACTGATGGATTTATAGAAAACAAACGCATCAATGCGGCTGTTGGTCCAACCCAGCTTTGGCTGGATATAAAACCCACCTTCGGCATCATCGGTCAAAGCAAGTGCGTAGCCAAAATCGGCCGTATAGAAAATACTATCTCCATAACCACCCCTGAGCGAAGCGGCAACCGGAACAAACGAATAGCCGTCAAAATCATCCTTGCCCAAAAAAGTAGAATAGCCACTCGCAACTCCTATGGCAAGTCGATCTGTTACACCATAAAGATAACTTGCATCAATACCTAGATGGGCAGAAGAAACATCAGAGGCATCCGATAGCGGAATACCTGCATGGGCGCCAAGCCTGAATCCTTCCTGCTGGGCTTGAGCCTTAATGCAAAAGCCAACCAGTACTAAAACGGACAATAGTAATTTTTTCATAATGATTGTTTTTCGGGGTTTTGAGATATAAAAATAATTATTTTTTAAAGACAAAAGTCAATCGCCAATCATTTAAGTTGCAAAAAGGAGTCCGCTTTATCGACCTTTCTAAATCAAAATTCAAAAAAGCAAGTGAAATCCGTGATAAAAATCCCGATATTTTTTCTTCATTGCCACTTCCCATAAATCTTATACAAAAAAAACGGGCCAAAAGCCCGTTTCCTTATATGATTAAAATGCTACTTATCGCTTGAAAGCAATTCGCTCACCAACATTCAGGCCGTTGTTCTTGGCCAATACCCCGCACATATGAAACAGCATTCGTGCACCGACGTTTCCATCCCAGTCCGTATCGCCCGGTGCTACTTCCACCAAGTCAAAACCTATGATCTCCTTGCCGCTGTCGGCCAGCCTGCTCACCAAATAGGCCGCTTCTTCAAATGAGAAGCCTCCCGGTACCGGTGTTCCGGTATTTGGACAATACCAAGGATACATTCCGTCTATATCAAAACTAATCGCAACCTTCTGTGGCAACGCCGCAATAATCGCATCACAGTGCTGAGCCCATGTCCTGCCTTCAAAAGTTTCCTTCTTCAAATCCATATCGGTGTAGACCACCACACGGTCCTTTTGTGCCACTTCCACTTCCTGCTCGCAGAAATCACGGATACCCACTTGCACGATCTTGGATATCTGGGGAAGCTGCAACGCATTGTACATGATAGAAGCGTGCGAATAGGTAAAGCCTTCATAGGCAATCCTCAAATCCATATGCGCATCAAGGTGCAGGATGCCAAAATCGCTGTGCTGTGCAGCCAAAGCCTCATAATAGCCAAGTGGCGTGGAATGGTCGCCTCCCAGAAGTACCACTTTCTTCCCTTTTTGAGTCCAATACAACGTACGTTCCCTTACCTCCTCCTTCAGCTGATGGCATACCTTGTTGATCTTGTCCAAATCCGATTGCAATGGTGGCAGGCTCTCTATCACCTCGCCACTTTCCAATGCGGCTATGATCGGCTGCGCCAACGCTTTATATTTTTTACTGTCCGATGCCCATTTATCTGTCTGCTCATTCAAGTCGAGATAAATCCCCAACTTCCAAAGTTCAGGAAACTCCTGATGGTGCAAGTCCACCTGAAACGATGCATCCAGTATGGCATCGGGACCATCCGAAGCACCAGCTCCGTAACTTACGGTCACTTCCCAAGGCACAGGGATAATCACGATTTCACTCTCCTCAGCAGTAAAAGGCAACCCGAAAATACTCTCATCAGCCAGTCCTGGTTGGGATGGGTCGAAGTTTTTTATTTTTTCTTGCTTGGTCATTTTTATTTTTTTAAACGCAATCGTCTTTACTCTTGCTTCTTTTCTCTAACTTAAATCTTCTTATCCATGCGATTGAATCCCTCGCTTCAAGATCTGCCCGAATTCATACATGTCCTCGAACGAACAATACAACGGAACTGGCGCCAGACGAATCACATTCGGTTCCCTCCAATCCGTGATCACGCCATTCTTCATCAGGTACTCAAATAATGAACGTCCTTCCCCGTGCAAGAATACGGACAATTGCGAAGCTCTTTCCAACGGATTGCTTGGCGTGATGATCTCGAACGTACTGTTGACTTCCTTGTCAATTTCTTGCAATATGAATTCCAAATAAGAAGTAATCTTGTCCCTCTTTTGGATCAGTGCATCCATACCCACTTCTGCAAACATTTCTACCGATGCCAGATAAGGTGCCAATGTCAGGACAGGCAAGTTGCTGATCTGCCATCCATCTGCTCCTTCAACGGGATCAAAGGTCGGCTCCATCTTGAAACGCCTGTCCTTGTTATGCCCCCACCAACCTGCAAAGCGTGGCAGGTCTTCATCGGTATGATGCTTCAAATGCACAAAGCATCCCGAAGCATTTCCAGGTCCTGAATTCATGTATTTATAACTGCACCAGGCTGCAAAATCCACATCCCAGTCGTGCAATTCGAGCTTGATGTTTCCGGCAGCATGCGCCAAATCCCAACCTACATAGGCACCCGCCTTATGACCAGCTTCCGTAATGGTTTTCATATCGAATACTTGCCCGGTATAATAATTCACTCCTCCTATCAACACAAGTGCCAGCTCATCGCCCACTTCCTCAATCTTGGCCAATACGTCTTCCAGACGGATGTTGTGTTCACCTTCACGTCTTTGGATTTCCACAATCATATCCGATGGGTCGATACCCAGATGCTGCGAATGAAAATGTACCTGGCTCTGGATCATGTATTGGTCGCTTGGAAAAGCTTTCGCCTCACAAAGAATCTTGAATCTTTTAGCTGTCGGACGATAGAACGACACCATCAGTAAATGAAGGTTCACAGTCAAAGTGTTCATCACGGTAACTTCGCTTGGCAGGGCTCCCACAATCTTGCTTAACGGATTGGCAAAACGCTCGTGGTAATCCCACCAGGGCTTATCAGCATAAAAGTGTCCTTCAACTGCCAGTTTGGCCCAGTCGTTCATTATTTCGTCGACATAGGCTTTTGTCCTTTTGGGCTGCAACCCCAGAGAGTTTCCTGTAAAATAGATTACTTTCCTTCCATTTACTTCGGGAAAAAGAAATTCATTCCTGTAATGATGAAGCGTATCCTGGGCATCCAGTTCTTGCGCGAACTCACGTGTATTTTGAAAAGTCATTGGTTGTTGTTTAGATGGCCGTAAAAATAGGAAAAAAGATTGATTGCGAGAAGTAGAAACTAATTCACAAACAATTGTAAATAAAAAATCCCGCCATTGCTGGCGGGATCAATCTGTATCTGAATTTACGAAGCAATCTCCAATCGCTTGAGTAAATTTTTGTTCAATGTGTCTTTCACATAATCCCTGTCGATTGCCAAGACCTTATCGTCTGAACTTGGCAATTCGTACATCGCATCGGTAAGGATGGCCTCACATAAAGAACGTAATCCTCTTGCTCCAAGTTTATATTCCAAAGCTTTGTCTACAATATAATCCAATGCCTCATCAGTAATCGTGAATTCAACATCATCAATCGAGAACAGCTTCTGGTATTGCTTGATCAAGGCATTCTTGGGCTGTGTCAAGATGGCCCTCAAGGTGGCCCTGTCCAATGGATCCATATGCGTCAAAACCGGCAAACGACCAATAATTTCCGGAATCAATCCGAAATCCTTGATGTCTTTAGGTATGATGTATTGCAACAGATTGTCCTTGTCGATGTTGTCCGCATTTTTTGATGTACTGTAACCAACAGCTTGACGGTTCAATCTCTTGGAGATGATTTTTTCCACTCCATCAAAAGCTCCACCGGCAATGAACAAGATGTTCTGCGTGTTGACTTCGATGAATTTCTGGTCCGGATGCTTGCGACCTCCTTTTGGTGGTACGTTCACGATGGTTCCTTCCAATAATTTCAACAAGGCTTGCTGGACACCTTCCCCGGAAACATCACGCGTGATCGATGGATTGTCACTTTTACGGGCAATCTTGTCAATCTCATCAATAAAGACGATGCCTCTTTCTGCTTTCGTCAAATCGTAATCGGCTGCCTGGAGCAAACGCGTCAGGATGCTTTCCACGTCTTCTCCTACATATCCGGCTTCTGTCAATACGGTTGCATCGACAATTGCCAAAGGAACGTCCAACATCTTTGCAATGGTCTTGGCCACCAATGTTTTTCCCGTTCCAGTCTGACCTACCATGATGATGTTGCTCTTTTCGATTTCAACTTCATCATTGTCCTGCTGCTGCATCAGACGTTTGTAATGGTTGTAAACCGCAACTGACATTACCTTTTTAGTTTGATCTTGACCAATTACGTATTGGTCCAAAAACGCACGGATTTCTTTTGGTTTCTTCAGGATCAAATCGCCTGTCAATTTCTTGGACGACTTGCTTGATTTTAATTCCTCGATCACAATTCCGTGTGCCTGCTCGATACACTTGTCGCATATATGGGCATTGATTCCTGCAATCAATAAATTGGTGTCTGGCTTATTCCTTCCACAAAACGAACACTCTAAAACTTCTTTTGCCATTCTTTTTAGTTTGAAGATGGAAAATGGAAGACCAAAGACGGGACAACTCCCACTTGCAGCTTCCAGCTTCCAGCTTAATTATCTTCTCAACACTTCATCAATCATTCCGTATTCTTTTGCCTCATCGGCTTTCATCCAGTAGTCACGCTCACTGTCCTTGTGAACCCTATCGAAGCTTTGACCTGAATGGTCAGAAATAATCTTGTATAATTCTTCTTTTAATTTCAGCATCTCTCTCAAGTTGATTTCCATATCGGTGGCAACACCTTGTGCTCCTCCTGATGGCTGATGGATCATTACCCTTGAGTGAGGCAAGGCAGAACGTTTTCCTGCAGCCCCGGCACAAAGCAAAACCGCTCCCATTGAAGCAGCCATCCCTGTACAAATTGTTGCAACATCTGGCTTGATGTATTGCATCGTATCATAAATTCCCAATCCGGCATAAACACTTCCTCCTGGAGAGTTGATGTAGATCTGGATGTCTTTTGCCGCATCGGCACTTTCCAAGAACAACAATTGTGCCTGAACGATGTTTGCGATCTGGTCGTCGATTCCTGTTCCCAGAAAGATGATCCTGTCCATCATCAATCTTGAGAAAACATCCAGCTGGGATACATTCAACTGGCGTTCTTCGATGATATAAGGAGTCATATTGGTTGGTGTCATTGCATTTACGATCTTGTCATAATACATTGCATTTACACCTTGGTGCTTTGTAGCAAATTTTTTGAATTCTTTACCGTAGTTCATTTTTTTTTATAATTAAAGTAAGTATATAGTATTTATCAAAGTCTGTACCTTGTTGTTTGATGTGACATTGTGTCCTGTTTGCCTTTTAGCCCAGATAGCAGTGGAAATCTTTTTTTGTGAAAAAACTATTTTTTCTTGCGGAAAAAGAGCGACCAACGGAAGCTCCTTTTTGTGCTTGGAAAAAAAGGTTCTTGCAAAAAAGATTGGAACGGATAGCTGGAGTGGCTTCAAACAAAAGAGCGTCAAAAAAACTTCTGACGCTCAAATATAATGATTTTTCTTTTGAAATTATTCTCCGTATGAAGCGGCGATAAACTCTTGGTAAGTCACCTCTTTTACTTTGGAGCTTACTTTTTCCTTGTACAGGTTTAGCATTTTTTCGCTCATCACTTGGTCAGAAAGCCTTTTCACTTCTTCTTGGTTCGACAAAACCCTTGCCACGATTCCGTCAACATCTGCATCCGTTGGATTCATTTGTCCGAATTGTGCCATTTGTTTCTTGATTACTTCGGCAGTGTAAGCTTTTAAATCTTCGAAGTTGATCTGCAAATTATTCTGTGACATTACTTTCCCTTCGATCAATTGGTAACGCAAGCCATTTTCTGATTTTGCGAATTCCTCTTCTGCTTGTTCTGGCGTCAAAGGTGTTTCCCCGACTGTTTGAATCCATCTTTTAAGGAATTCAGAAGGCAATTCAAATTTTGTATTTTTCAATAACGCTTCTGTCACGTCGTTCAAGAACTTTTGATTTGATTGCGTTTCGAATTGCTTTTCAGCATCTTCCTTGATTTTTTCCTTGATTTCTTCAACAGAAGACACATTTCCTTCTCCGAATAATTTATCGAACAATTCCTGGTTCAATTCAGCCGGTTCGCTTTCGGTGATTTCTTCGATAGTAAAGTCTACATTGATATCCAAACCGTGAACATCGTCGTGACCCACTTTCAAATAATCCATCAATTGGTGGTCGTCGTCAAACAACCCTTTGGTATTCAATGTAACAACATCACCTACTTTTTTACCGATGAATAAAGCTTCAACCGCTTTTTCATCCTTGAAAATATCCAGAGAAAATTGAGCAGGTGCGTCAATTGCTTTTTCTTCGTTACGGAAAGTTCCTGAAACATCGTTTCCTTTTTCGAAAGTATCCTTGGCAATCATCTTACCATATTGCTTTTGGATTCTTGCCACTTGGTCTTCCAACATTTTATCGTCGGCAGAAATTTTATATTGTGTCAAATCTTTGATTGCACCCAAATCAATATCAAAAGCTGGAGCAAGCGCTATCTCGAATTCAAATTCAAGTTTCTCGGCATCCCAATCCATATTTTCATTCTTCACGGGAAGTGGATTCCCCAACAAATCTAATTTCTCTTGTTGAAGATACTTGCTCAGATCTTCTTGAATCGTTTTATTTACCTGATCCAAGAAAAGGGGCTGACCGTATTTTTTTTCAATCACGCTCATTGGAACCATTCCTTTCCTAAAACCTGGAAGTTCCGTTTGTTTCTGATATTCCTTCAACATCTTTTCTACTTTATAAGTATAATCAGATTTATAAACTGCTACAGTAAGGACTGCATTTAAATCATCGATATTTTTTCTTGTAACATTCATTTTTTTACATCATAAAATTGGGTTGCAAAATTATACTTTTTTTGCAACCCAACCAAGTTCTCTTATTAAAGAATTAACAATGTTCCATTTAATTAATTGCCCTTATCCGTAAAAGCAAATGTGAGTGATTGCAATACCGACAAAATAATACTAAAAAATAAAGCGGTCCAGAAACCATCAATTCCAAAACCATCCACGAGCTTAGAACAAAGCATGATCATTGCGGCATTGATGACCAATAAAAACAATCCGAACGTTATAAATGTGACAGGCAAGGTAAACAGCACCAGTATCGGTTTTACAAATAAATTCAACAATCCCAAGACGATGGCCACCACTATTGACGTTACAAAACTATCCACCCTAACTCCAGGCATAAAATTCGCAATCAGCATCACCAGGATTGCAGTCACTAAAATTCTAATAATCAAACCCATATTTTTTACTTTTTATTATCTCAAATATAGAAAATTTGACCCAAAGTTAATCCCTGCCACTTGATAAAATTTCATACATTTGAGTATTAGAAACCTCTCAACTCGACATTATGAAAAAAACATTACTTTTTGCTTTCTTATTTGGCAGCCTATATATCCAAGCTCAAGATTTCTGGACGGCAAAGTCCACAAGCTTCAGCCAGACCAGTCGGGGCGTGGATGACATTTCGATCGTGGATGATAATGTCATCTGGGCAAAAGCCTACGACGGGGCAAGCGACACACCCGCCAATGTCAGGCAATACACCAAGAGCACTGATGGCGGCAACACGTGGATATCGGGAAACATTAGTCTGGGAACCGGGGAAAACACCCTTACGGTTTCTTCCATAGCGGGAGTCTCTTCCAACATTGCCTGGGCAACCGCGCATCCCAGCCCATCCGGAAATGGTGGCGTCTGGAAAACCACCAACGGAGGAACGACTTGGACAAAACAAACGACCGCCCTGTTCAACACGGCAGATTCGTTCACGAACTTGGTTTACTTCTGGAACGAGAACAATGGTGTCGTCCAGGGTGATCCTGCCAATAATTATTTTGAAATCTACACGACCACGGATGGAGGTACAAATTGGACAAGGGTTCCGAGTGCGAATATTCCAGCACCCCTATCCGGAGAGTATGGCTATGTACACAACTATGATGTCGTGGGGAACACCATCTGGTTCGGAACGAACAAAGGAAGGTTTTTCAAATCAACCAACCAGGGCTTGAATTGGACCGTCACGCAATCTCCAATCACTGATTTTGGAGGAACGGCTTCCAGCGGAAGTTATTCTTTTTCTGATGCAAACAAAGGATTGCTTCTTGCTTCCAATGGCACCTTATACAAAACAATCAACGGCGGAATAACCTGGACAACTCAAGCTTTTACAGGTGTCATTGGCAACAGGAACATTGAATACATTCCCGGAACCAGTACTGTAGTTTCCGTGGGCACCACTACTGGACAATCTCCTACTTCCTATACAGCCTACAGCCTTAATGATGGCGTGAGCTGGACGCAAGTAATGTCAGGAACACAGGTAACCACCTTGAAATTCAAGGACAGCAATCTTGGTTTTGGTGGAGGCTTCACCACTTCTTCAACTGCAGGTGGTATTTACAAATACACTGGAACAGTTCTATCAACAGAGCAGTTTGCAGACACGACCAACCTGATTGCCTACCCAAATCCTGCCACCAATCTACTTACGGTTTCAGGAAAAGCCTTAAGCGAGATTACCGTATTTGATCTGACAGGAAAACAAGTAATGGCTAAAAAATCGAATGCAACCGATACTTTCAACCTGGATGTTTCCTCTTTATCTTCTGGAATGTATTTATTGAATGCAGTCAATGACACCGGATTGAAGTCGTCTTTGAAATTTTCCAAATTATAAGACTACTTGCTATCTCAAAAAAAGGGGGCCTTTCATAAAATTTGAAATGCCCCCTTTTTACTTATTCTTGTTTTAAAAAACCAATTGTTTTCTGATAAAATTCTTTTGGGTTTTCCGCATGCAGCCAATGTCCGGCATTTTCAATCACTTCTATTTGCGCTTTTGGAAATTGAAGCTTTATACTATCATAATCTTCCTCCTTTATATAATTGGAATTTCCTCCTTTTATAAACAATACGGGCTTGTCATAAACGGCATCTTCATTCAAAGCTTCACCAATATTTTCAATTTGCTTGTTGAAAACTTCCAGATTGAATCGGAATGCCAATTGTCCCGGTTCTTTCCAATAAAGGCTTTTCATTAAAAATTGGCGTGTTCCGAAATCATCAACATGGCCCTTCAGGATTTCTTCGACTTCGGATCTTTCTGGTTTTTGAGAAAAATCAACCGCATTCAATCCAGCCAGGATATCCTGATGGTGAGGCCTGTAATATTTAGGACCGATATCAGCAACAATGAGCTTGTCTATCTTTTCCGGATATTGCATTGCAAAAAACATCGCTACTTTTCCGCCCATCGAATGTCCAAGCATATCAATCTTGTCCAGATTATTTTCCACACAATACCCATGAACATCCCGGACCATCGCAGCATAATCAAATTCATCCGAATGGAAGCTGCGTCCGTGATTTCTCAAATCCAGCATATGGACCTGGTAACCTTCGGATGCAAATTGCGTTCCCAATGTTTTCCAATTATCGGACATTCCCAAGAAGCCGTGCATGATGATGAATGGTTTTCCTTCTCCTTCTATTTTTGAATACAACATATAATTATGAGTTATGAGTGTTTCTTTCTTATTTCAATTTATTGAGATACATGTTTACAACATTTTCCAGACCTAGATAAATAGACTCGGAAATCAGGGCGTGCCCTATTGAAACTTCCAGTAGATTTGGAATATTCTGCTTGAAGAACTGAATGTTATCCAAACTTAAATCGTGTCCCGCATTGATTCCCAGACTCAAATCATTTGCCAACTTCGATGCTTCAATGTAAGGCAAGATTCCATCTTTATTTCCCAATCCATATTGATGTGCGAAAGATTCCGTGTAAAGTTCAATCCTGTCCGTTCCGACTTCCTTTGCTCCTTCTATCATCTTCAGGATTGGATCCACAAATATTGAAACGCGGATGTCATTTCGTTGAAATTCCCTGACCACCTCTGTCAGATAGGCTTTATGAGAGATAGTATCCCAACCAGCAGATGACGTTATCGCGCCAATTGCATCCGGAACCAAGGTAACCTGCGTCGGCTTGCATTCCAATACCAGATCTATAAAATTATGCTGTGGATTCCCTTCAATATTATATTCCGTATAGACAATCGGCTTCAAATCCCTTGCATCCTGATAACGGATATGACGTTCATCCGGACGGGGATGGATTGTAATTCCTTCTCCTCCAAATTTCTGAATATCCTTTGCAACCTGCAATAAATCGGGCACATTTCCGCCACGTGCGTTTCTTAATGTGGCAATTTTATTGATGTTTACGCTTAATTTTGTCATTGGAATACTTTTTGTGAATGTTAACGAGCGACCATACCGCAAAAATACAAAGTTAATAAGGTGTTTTTATGCTAAATTTTGATTATTTTGCAATCGATTATCCACACGATCATATGACAGAAATTAAAGATTACATCAACAACGATTTTAAAGCACTGGACAGTCAGGAAACAATTGACAACGTTCAGGATTTTTTTGCAGAAGTCCATTTTTCGCATTTTCCCGTTGTTGAAGAAAGTATTTACATCGGAAGCATTGCTTCGGAAGATGCTGAAACTTTCGATACCGATAAAAAGATAGCCCATTACCGTTATACGCTTGAAGGTTTTTATGCCCGGACCAACATGATCTGGCTCGATATAATGCAAGTCTTTGCCAGGAATCACACCAACATCATTCCGGTTCTTGATGACGAGAACAGATATGTCGGCTATTATGAGATTGCAGATATCATCAAGTTTTTCAATGAAACTCCTTTCTTGAAAGAACAGGGTGGAATCATTATCGTCGAGAAAGCCATTTCCGAGTATTCGATGTCACAAATCGCACAGATTGTGGAAAGCAACGGGGGACGACTCCTGGGCTCCTTTATTTCGGACACTACAGCCAGCACCGTTCAGGTTACCGTCAAGATAGGTCTCGGGGGAATGAACGAAATCATACAGACTTTCAGACGCTATGATTACGAAATCATATCCGAACATCAGGAAGACAACTATCTCAACAGCTTGAAAGAGCGCTCGGATTACCTGGACAAATACCTGAACATGTAGAATCGCTGATTTGTTGATTGTTAATTCATTTAGCGAATCAACCAATTAAGCAAATAAGCTAAAAAATGAAAGTTGCCATTTACGGACAATATTATCAGAACAGTACGGAGCCTATCATCAGGGACATTTTTGTTTTCTTCAATCAAAACAATGTAGAGCTGGTCATCGAGGCCGACTTTTTGAAGATGTTATACGAAAAACAATTGATCAAGAAAGAATACAAGACGTTCAAATCCTACAAGGAGCTTGATTCCAGTTTTGATATCCTGCTGAGCATCGGTGGCGACGGAACCATTTTGAGGGCGGCGACCCTTGTCAGAAAATCCGGCATTCCAATTTTGGGAATCAATGCCGGACGATTAGGTTTTTTGGCATCTGTACAAAAGGAGAACATCGAGGCATTTCTCCAACTTGTTATTGACAGAAAATATTCCATTTCCAAAAGGACACTGCTGAGCTTGAGCATTTCTCCAAGAAACAAGGACATCCAGGACATCAATTTTGCCATGAATGAAATCTCAGTGAGCCGAAAAGATACGACTTCGATGATTACCATAGAAACCTATCTCAACGGGGAATTTTTAAATTCGTATTGGGCCGACGGATTGATCATTGCAACTCCAACCGGATCCACAGGTTATTCCTTAAGTTGCGGAGGTCCAATCCTAACTCCCGACGTAAAAAGCCTGGTCATTACTCCAATAGCCCCACATAATCTGAATGCACGCCCATTGGTTATTCCCGACAAGACCGAAATCCGCTTGAAGGTTTCCGGAAGGGAAGACCAATACCTGGTTTCTTTGGATTCAAGGATCACTTCCATAAAGAACGAAGCAGTACTGACGATCAAGAAGACACCGTTTCAAATCAACATGGTTGAAATTCCGGGGGAAACTTTCCTCAAGACCCTTCGAAACAAGCTTCTGTGGGGCGAAGACAAAAGGAATTAAAAACTAAATCTCCTCTAGATTATACTACAAAGCACTTTATTATCGTTTGTTATTCCTTTGATTGGATAAACAATTTACATCATAATAACCCGTTTTGATATAATTCATCATAAATACTAAATTGTTAATCATTTAGTAGTCAGATTTGTTATATTTGCACGCTATTTTTAAAACCATGAATAGACTCTTTTTATCATTAATTTGCCTTATAAGCTTTACGGCTGCCAAAGCTCAGATTCACGAAATTGGTGTTTTTGCTGGTGGAAGTAATTTCGTAGGAGATGTTGGCTCAATGACTTATCTCAAACCCAATGAATTCGCTTATGGATTGATTTATAAATGGAACAAGAGTCCGAGACATTCCTGGAGAGCATCGATTACAAATGTAAAAATCACAGCGGACGACGACAAATCAAAGGACGAAAGACGAAAACAACGCAATTATGACTTTGAGAACACCATAAAAGAAGTATCTTTAGGGCTTGAATTTAATTTTTTTGATTTCAATTTGCACGAGCTGAAAAGACAAATAACACCGTATGTGTTTCTAGGCTTGAACTATACGCATTATAACGGATTGTATGTGGTTGACAACGGGACCACTGCGGATACACGAAAAGATTCCAGTCACGGAACATTATCAATACCGATGGCGGTTGGTGTCAAATCCAACATCACGCCACATTTGGTTTTAGGTTTCGAGATCAGCCCGAGATATACTTTTGCTGATGATATCGACGGAAGCTTTCCCAAGAATGACGATCTTAAAGATTTCAGGTTCGGAAATATAAATAGCAATGACTGGTATATTGTTTCAGGTTTTACATTGACGTATACTTTTGGAAACAAGCCCTGCTACTGTGATTAAATAAATGGATTTACTAGACAACATAAACAAAGACAATTTACCCAAACACCTCGCCATAATTATGGACGGTAATGGCCGTTGGGCTAAAAAACAAGGCCTGATGAGGGCTTTTGGCCATGAGAAGGGTACGAAATCCGTAAGAACAACTGTTGAATGTTGTGCTAGACTTGGCATTGAAAATCTTACCCTCTATGCCTTTTCTACAGAAAATTGGAACCGCCCGAAATTAGAAGTCGACACTCTCATGAAACTGCTTATCAATTCATTAAAAAACGAGTTGAAAACCCTGATTGAAAACAACATAAAACTTCACACGATTGGCAATCTGGAGAAGCTTCCAAAGAGCGCCCAAAAGGAACTTTTAGAAGTAATTAACAAAACAAAAGACAACACCAGAATGACGTTAACCCTTGCATTGAGCTATGGTTCAAGGGAAGAACTTATCTCTGCAATTAAAAACATAAGTAGTAAAGTTAAAAATAATATAATTTCAATAGACGCTATTGACGAATCAATTATTAATCAGCATCTTTACACGCAAAATTTACCGGATGTAGATTTATTAATAAGAACCAGTGGCGAACATAGGATCAGTAATTTCCTGCTTTGGCAAATCGCTTATGCAGAATTATATTTTACAGACGTTCTTTGGCCAGATTTTACAGAACAAAATTTATATGAGGCTATCATTAGTTATCAAAAAAGAGAACGCAGATTCGGAAAAACAAGTGAACAAATTAAATAATTTTTTAGTGTTAAATAAAAGCATACAATTTTTCTTCACAATTATAATTTTTGGAAGTATCTCTCAAGTAAAAGCTCAGGATAGAGTTCCGTTTGATCAGGGAACACCTTATATCCTAGCTGATATAAATGTTACTGGAAAAATAAGCTACAACGAACAAACCGTCATCACCTTTACCGGTCTTGAAAAAGGACAAAGGATAACGGTTCCCGGAGAAGAAATAAGCAATGCCATCAAGAAACTAGGAAAGCTTGGCCTTTTTAGCGACATCGATTTTTTCGTAAACAAGGTAGAAGGAGACAGTATTTTCCTGGAACTTAACATCAATGAACTTCCAAAATTAAGCGAAGTAAAGATTACAGGTGTAAAGAAATCCAAGACCGAGGCACTAATAAAAGACAACAGCCTTACAAAAGGCAAGATTGTAAATGAAAATCTAGTTACCACCACCAAGAACTACATTGAAAATAAATACAAAAAGGATGGATTCTTCAATACAAAAGTAAACATCACGACCATTCCCGATACAACTTCTGGAAACGAGGTGAAGATGCTGGTTACTATCGACAAAGGCGAAAAAGTAAAAATCAAGACAATAGACTTTACCGGGAACGAAAAATTCACAGATCGCAAATTGCGCAAGGCAATGAGCAATACCAAGATAATCAACCCGATACGTATTTTCAAGAGATCAAAATACATCAAGGAGAAGTACGAAGAAGATTTGGCGAGCATCATCAACAAGTACAAGGAAAAAGGATATCGTGATGCCCGAATTGTTTCTGACAGTGTTACGTATGACAGGGAAAAAAACAAGATCGCCATCAAGATAAATATTGAAGAAGGAAAGAAATACTATTTCGGAGATATCAAATTCCTTGGAAACACAATTTACACTGACAGGGGACTTAGTACCATGTTGGGAATAAATAAGGGAGACGTCTACAACGGTGTCCTTCTTGAAAAAAGAATAGCGGACAAGACAAAACCTGATGGCGAGGACATCACGAATTTATACCAGAACAACGGTTACCTGTTTTCTCAGATCAACGCCGTGGAAGTAAGGACCGTGAATGATACTATTGATTTTGAAATCAGGATATTGGAAGGTCCTTTGGCCTATTTCAATAAGATCACGGTGACTGGAAACGACAAGACCAACGATGAAGTAATCTATCGTGAACTTAGGACAAAACCAGGACAAAAATACAGCAAGGAGGATTTAATCAGGACAATTCGTGAGATTGGAGCAATGGGATTCTTTGACCCTGAAGCGATTAATCCTGCCTTTAAAAATGTCGATCCTGCCGCAGGAACAGTAGATATCGAATGGCAATTGGTAGAAAAAGGATCCAGCCAGATTGAACTGCAAGGTGGTTATGGTGGTGGTGGTTTCATCGGAACCCTCGGACTATCTTTCAACAACTTTTCTGCAAGAAACATCTTCAACAAGGATGCCTACAAACCCCTTCCTATGGGAGACGGACAAAAAGTAGCACTTCGCTTGCAAGGAAGCAGCTATTTCCAAACGTACAGCTTGTCTTTTTCTGAACCTTGGTTTGGAGGAAAAAAACCTGTGAGTTTCAGTACATCATTATCCTACAGCAAGCAATTTCTAAACAACTTCAGCACGAACAGTGTTGACAGGAGCAGAAGTTTCAACATCATATCCCTTTCTGTTGGTTTGGCAAAAAGGCTTAGCGTTCCGGATGACTCATTCGTACTTTCGCAAGCATTGAGTTTCCAGTATTACGATTTGAACAATTACAACACCGGCTTGTTTACATTTGGTAATGGATCTTCAAGAAACTTTGCCTACACGGTTGGATTGACACGAAACAACAAAGGTACGAATCCAATTTTCCCGATGTATGGTTCAGAATTCAGCATTACTGCCAAATTGACACCACCTTATTCATTATGGAACAACGTTGATTATAACGACCTTGGAAATCAAAAAGAATACAAGTTAAGATATTCTGGAGCTGCGAATACCACTTACGATGTAAATGGCCAGCTGATACGACCTGGAGATTACATCAAGGCAAGCGGATCCGGATATGAAATCGTTGAAGAATCCAATTTCGCAGAAGCGGATGCAGATCAGTCAAAAGTGGATCAAAAGAAATTCAATTGGCTAGAATATTATAAAATTAAAATGAAAGCCGACTGGTATACAAAAATTTATGATAAATTAGTACTTCGTTCTTTAGTGGAGTTTGGTTATCTAGGAAATTACAACAGCCAAAGGGGAGATGTTCCTTTTGAAAGATTCTTCTTGGGTGGAGACGGCTTGGCCAACTTTGCCCTGGACGGTAGAGAGGTTATCCAATTAAGAGGATATCCAAATCAATCGCTTACACCTTATAGCTATAACCCGACAACCGGGCAAAATACACAAGATGGGGCAACAATTTATAATAAATTTTCGTTAGAGCTTAGATATCCATTAACTTTGAAGCAGCAAGCCTCTATTTATGTCTTGACCTTTTTTGAAGCTGGTGCGGCATATACAGGCTTTAAAGACTACAATCCTTTTGAATTGCAACGTTCAGCCGGATTTGGTTTGAGAGTATTCATGCCTGCATTTGGTCTGCTGGGTATTGACTTTGCGCACGGATTTGATCCTCTTCCAGGGGCAACACAAAAGAATGGATGGGAAACGCATTTCATTATCGGTCAGCAATTCTAGTGAATTTGGCACGATATTTTCTAATACAGTTTAAGTTATGAGAAAACATTTTTTATTACTATTATTAATTACTGTGACATTTACGGCAAATGCACAAACTGCAAGAGGTATACGCATCGGATACATTGATATGGAATACATATTGCAAAATGTTCCTGATTTTACCGAAGCAAAAAACCAGCTGGAGCAAAAAGCTCAAAAATGGAAGCAGGAAATTGAAGTAAAGAAAAATGAAATAACCAAGTTGAAGGAATCTTTAAAAACCGAAAGAGTACTTTTAACAAAAGAACTTATTGAAGAAAGAGAAGAAGAGATATTGTTTCAAGAAACTGAATTGACCGCTTTTCAAGAAAAAAGATTTGGCCCGAATGGTGATCTGATCGTTCAGAGGGCTGTTTTGGTAAAGCCAATCCAGGATCAAGTATTCACTGCGGTACAGGATATTGCCGAACAAAAGAAATATGATTTCGTCCTGGATAAATCTTCAGACCTTACAGTGCTTTTTGCGGCCAAAAGATTTGACATCAGTGATGCCGTTATCAGAAGCTTGACAAGAAGTTCCAAAAGGGGCCAGTTGAGCAAGAAAGAACTTAAGGAAGAAGAAATCAAGGAATACAAGGAAGACCTGCAAGATCAAAATTCCGATCTGGCACAAAGACAGAAAGCTCTTGATGATAAAAAAGCCGCAAGGGAAAAGCTGGCTGCTGATAAAAAAGCAGAAAGAGAGCGATTGATGGAAGAACGAAAAATGGCTGCACAAGAGAAAAGAGAAGCTGCGTTGGCAAAGAGGCAACAGCAAGTTGATGAAAGAAATGGCAAAAAGCCAGAAGCGGCAAAAATTGAAGAAACAAACAAGCCAGCTGCTGATCCTGTTAAAACTGAAGAAAAAGCAAAAAGCAATGCCCAAGATTCAATACAACAACAGACGGTTGAAGACAAGCAAGCTGCCAGAAAAGCCGCAGCCGATGCCAAAGCAAAAACATTAGAAGAAAGAAAAAAAGCAATTGCCGATAAAAAAGCAAAAATATTGGCAGACAGGGAAGCTGCTAAAAAAGCGAAAGAAAGCGATAATAAAAAACCTGAAAAGGAAACAACAGAGGAAGACAAATAAAAAACAAAAATTAATTACTTACTTTAAAATTGAAAATGATGAAACAATTGAAAACTTTACTACTTGCTGCAGTTTTATTTTTCGGAGCAAACCAGGTTAATGCTCAGACTAAGATAGCTCACGTTAATGTAGAAGAGATAATGACCAAAATGCCGGCAGTAGTTGATGCACAAAAGCAAATCGAAAAGCTTGCTCAAACTTATGAAGCTGAATTTACAACCCAAAGAAATGAACTTCAAGCCAAATTACAAAAATATTCAACTGAAGTGGATCAAGTATCTGAAGCTATAAACAAGGAGCGTTCAAAAGAAGTGGACGATATGGAAAAAAGGATTCAGGATTACGGGCAAAATGCACAAAATGAATTGCAACAGAAAAGAATGGATCTGTTAAAACCAATCCAATTGAAGATCAAAGCATCTATTGAAAAAGTTGGTAAAGCAAAAGGATTCCAATATGTTGCCGATGTAGCAAGTTTTATCCTGGCTGATGGAACCGACATCACTGCTGATGTGAAAAAAGATCTAGGATTCTAAATCTGGAAAAATTCTTGGAATATAAAAACTGCCCGATCTCCTTATTGATTGGGCAGTTTTTTTTATATTTGTTTTTATGACAAACAACCACCCTATAGGCCTTTTCGACTCAGGTATTGGAGGAACTTCAATATGGACCAAAATACACCAATTACTCCCAAATGAGAACACTATTTATCTTGCAGACAGCAAGAATGCACCTTACGGACAGAAATCGAAGGATGAGATTATTGAACTCAGCATTAAAAATACCGAATACTTATTAAACCAGAATTCAAAATTAATTGTTGTTGCCTGCAATACTGCGACAACCAATGCCATAAAAGAACTTCGCGCAAAATACGACGTGCCCTTCATAGGAATAGAACCGGCTCTAAAACCAGCTGTAAATAATTCGAAGACACAAGTGATTGGGATTCTTGCCACGAAGGGTACCTTGAACAGTGAACTGTTCAACAAGGCTGTTGAACTCTATCAGGATACGACAATAATCGAACAAATAGGATTCGGATTAGTCCAATTGATTGAAAATGGAGAAATTAATTCTCCTGCAATGTTTGAACTCCTCACCTCTTATCTTGATCCAATGATTGAAGCCAATATCGATTATCTCGTCTTAGGATGCAGCCACTATCCCTATTTGATTCCGCAGATAAAGAAAATCCTCCCTCCTCATATCAAGATCATAGATTCTGGCGAGGCAGTAGCAAGACAGACACAAGCTATTCTTAAGGAAAAGGTTGGCATCAATGCTTCCCTAAAGAAAGACTTCAGATTTTATACAAATACCAATTCTAAGGTGCTATCTGAAATTTTACAGGGAAAGTATCCAATTGAGGAAAAAGACTTCTAAGGATTACTTAAACCAGCTGGAATACATCACGTAGTTGTTCGAAATCCTTTCGATCTCACCTGCAAAGTCAGATTGGTCTATTTCCTTGACTTTCTTGGCTGGGACACCAGCGTATATAGCTCCGGATTCCACAACCGTATTTTGGGTAATTACCGCACCTGCAGCAATGATTGAATTGCTTCCAATTACGCAATTATCCATAACGATGGCTCCCATTCCTATCAAAACATTATCGTGGACCGTACAGCCATGCACAATTGCATTATGCCCTATTGAAACATTATTCCCTATCGTGGTAGGATGCTTTTGATAAGTGCAATGGATTATTGCGCCGTCTTGGATATTGACCTTGTTCCCTATTTTTATAAAATGCACATCTCCCCTAAGCACTGCATTGAACCATACACTGCAATTGGAACCAAAAGAAACATCTCCCACAATAGTTGCATTTTCAGCAACGTAACAATCTTCCGGGATCATTGGGCTCTTCCCATTTACACTTTTAATAACCATAAATTCATTTTTAAAAAAAAGTCCCGATACTATCGGGACTTTGAATTATATCAACACTAAAATTAATTAATAGCAGGACAGTTACAATCCCATTTCTCTCTCTTGCAGAAAAGATTGATTCCCAAAGTAAATTGGTGAAAACCACCAGCATATTGAATATCACCCAACAGGTGAGAATATTGATATGCAAAAACCAGATTATTGTAATTCAAACCAACAATAGGAGTCAAGTACTGCAATCTCTGAGAAGAAATGCTTCCATTGTCTTCATACTGGGTAGCATCAAAACTTCTCCTGTATGAGAATCCACCCCAAAGCTTTCCAAAATCCAAATCCTTGTAAAGCTTGATGTTCAAGTCAATTGACTTTTCCTTGGTTTCATCTGTATATTGAAACAAGAATGAAGGCTCCCATTGCAAACGATCGCTATCTCCAAAAACATAACCAGCACTAAACAATAATTTTCTCAAATTGTCAGGTTCAATATCTGTATATATATCCCTTCTGGACTCTAAAACATTTTTCACGGTCAAGTGGGTATAGAATTCCAAATAGTTATAGGAAGCTCCAATATCCACGTTAAAATAAGAATCCTTTTGGATTCTCCCATCAACAATCGGATCAAAATCTTCAAACTCACTCTGATCCAATTGACTTTGGATCAAACCTACGCTCATACCAAATGACAACTGGTTCAAATCTACATCTGACCTGGAGAACATGATATGGTGCGCATAAGTCAGTTTTACCCCTTTTTGAGAATGATATCCATTTCTGTCATTGAACAAGATAATACCTCCTCCGGATTGCTCACCCAAACTACCATTGAAACTGGCAGTCTGCAATGCTGGAGCTTTGTCATCTCCAAACCATTGCTGACGAGCGGTAAGCCTTACTTTGGCGCAATTTGCTGCTCCCGCCATCGATGGGTGAATCAAATAATAGTTATCTGATAAGTAATCTGTATAAACTGCAATACCTTCTTGCGAAAATGAAATCTGTGATATGAACAATAATAATACTAAATATCCTCTTTTAAAATTCATCGGGGTTAACGTTTTAATGAAAAATGTGCTTTAAATTCTTTTCTAATTCCTTTTTCTTCGTAATCAAGAGTAAACCAATAATCTGTTGCCGGCATCAGTTGTCCATTGTAGGTACCGTCCCAGCCCAATCCCTTCGTGCTGATTTCCTTCACCAGTTTTCCGAATCGGTCAAATATAT
>Ga0247813_10000411_pt1 | contig 41644 bp, 46 predicted proteins | sample UWRJL169409C1_FD_180719 | JGI IMG/M metagenome (GOLD analysis project Ga0247813, IMG submission 180719) | Plant litter microbial communities from Arlington Agricultural Research Station in Wisconsin, United States - UWRJ-L169-409C-1 | ecosystem: Environmental > Terrestrial > Plant litter >... | reverse complement strand
TTTTATCTGTTTTTCCGAAAGGAGTTTCAATCGCGTCGAAAGCAACCGTTCCAACAATCAATAATTTATTCATTTTATGAATTTCGAATTAGGGTGCAAAGATACTTCATAAGTTGCAATATTGCAATGGTTTAAGTTCTCAAAATTTTCATAAAAAAACAATAACGTTTGCGTGGCTAAAACTATTGTAAATGAGAGTATTATATTTCAATCTTTTAAAGGATTAAAATATGTTTTTTGGAATTAAATTGCAAGTTTTATTTTGGAAAAGTGTCTAAGTTTTATCTGAGTTTTTTAAAAGAAGAAGTTTTTCTTTTCCCACTTAATACACCAAGAATTGTAATGTTGTTATTTTTCACTTTAAATATAATTAACCACGTTTTGTAAGTGGCTTCCCTATAAATTTTAGCTTTGGTTGGTAAATTTTCACATACAGAATAAATCAAAGGGTTATCAATAATTTTACTCATTGCTTTGTTTATACCGTTACCAATTTTAATTGCGTTTAAAGGTTGGAGCTTTTCGAACGCAATATACTCGACGATCTCTTCTAAATTTTGAAAATATTTTTCAGATATTTCTAATGTATATTGTTTTGGATTTTCAGCTTTTTCTCTTCCCATTTTTCATTAAACTTTTCTAAAGACATTGTTGGAGACTTTTCAGCAATTTCTATCCATTTTGCAAATTCTTCTTTAGATAAACTACTTTCAATTTGATCGTTTTCATCTTCAAAATTAATAGACACCTTCAATGCTTTTCCAACATAATTTTTTGGAATCTCAAAAGAAAGATTAACAATTTTATCTTTGGGAGTAATCGTTTTTTGTATCATTTTATTAGAATTAAAGACTTTACAAAATTACAACAAATTGAATTTTAAATTAGTTAAAGTTTAATTTTTAAATTTAAAACTAATACTTCTTATCAAAATAATACTTCAAAACGCAAATTTGAATTAAAATCATAAAGGAACAACTAGTGTACAAGATGTTTTTCGAAATATGAAGTTCAGAAACAATTGCCGAAATTTTAGCATTGTAGGATTTTCCTATTTCTAAATTTTATCTGAGTTTTTTAAAAAAATAGGTTTTTCTTTTTCCGATTAAAACAGGAAGAATCTTTTGCGTATGATTCTTCAATTTATTTTATATTTTTAATCCAATTGATCGCATCTTTCATAGGCTCTTCAGAGTCTGAAAATGCTGTATTGTGGCCCAAGTTTGGAAACAATTTATAGTCATAATTTTTCCCCTTAGATTTTAAGAGATCAAGATATTCGATTGATAACTTAACGGGAACCTGAATGTCTTTGCCTCCAAAAATCCAGATTCCTGGAATTGATAATTTAGAAAGAATATCATTGGGATTTGTGTCAATAAACTCATATTTGTCTGGGTCATGGAAAACATGTTTTCTTGTATCTTCCTCAGAGTGCGTATCCCAAAATTTTTTATCTCCATTTGTATAAAATTGGAATCTCAATTGTTCTTTAACCGTTATAAGAGCACCACTAAATATGGTCATGAATTTGACTTTCTTGTTTTTCTCTGCAGTCAATGGAATTATCCATCCAGCCTGACTACCTCCTATTAAACCTATGCGTATTTGATCATTTGATAAATATTTAGATAAAGTATTTACAGCATTACTGGCATCTAAAGACAAAAGGTTTAGATTGTAGAAATCAACATTGTTAGTTCCTACTTCAGGTCCTGCATATACGCCAGCTGATTCTCCAACTCCACGTTTATCATACGTTAAAACTGCAATTCCATTGTTGGCCAGGGTTATAGCAAAGTCTATCATTCTTTTTTCTTGTCCAGATCCATGAACAATCACAACGGCTGCCTGTACGTTGTTAGGTGTGAAAATAGTTCCTGCGAGTGAAATTCCTTCACTAACAAATTTTATTTCCTTAGTAGTAAAGTTTGGCGGGATTGCCGATGCATAACTAGTGACAAAAAACAACAACATTAAAAGAGAATATGTGTATGTTTTTTTTGCTCTTAGAATGTGTTTAAAAATTGCCATTTTATTTTTCATTTTTATAGTTGATACTTCTTATCAAAATAATTCTTCAAAACCCCAACCTGAATTAAAATCATAAAAGAAACTATTAAAATAGCATACAATAAAGTTTTAGAAATATGAATTCCAGAAACGATTTCCGAAATTTTATCAGTGTACGATTTTCCTATTTCTAAATTGTTCTGAGTTCCGGCAAAAAACACATTATAAACAATTAAAAGAGCCAAAGCAGCTCCAATAAAAATCCACGTTGAGATGGAAATTAAAGGTTTGTAAGGTTTTATTTTTGCTTTTTCAGCCACTAAAACCTGCGCCATTATTTTCGAAGTAAAGTCAAAAGATGGTGTTTCCAAAGTATCTTCGGCCATCATTTTATCAATAAGATTTTCTATATTTTTATCGCTCTCTTTCATACGTAGCTAGTATTTGTTTTTAACGGAATATGTTATCGGTAATCTTCATTTTGTTTTTGTTTTGGAATCTTACCGATTTCATAACACGCTACAATTTCTGGTTCTAATTGCTTTTTCAAAATGACTGCTAATTTCTGTCGGCTTCTAAATAATTTTACTTTGACATTGTTAGCATTAATATTCATAATCTTTCCAATTTCCTCTAAACTCTGATCTTCAAAATAAAATAAAGTGAGCAGGAAATTCTCATCACTCGGCAACAAATTCAAACAATTCTGAATAGTCTGCTTTCGTTCTTTATCTTCCAAAGCACTTAAAGCATTATCCATCGTTTTAATTAAATGTGCCGAAAATTCATCTATTGATATATTAAGGTCTTCTTTTTTATTTTTCTTCAAACGATCTAAACAGGTATTATAAGCAATCTTATAAATCCAGGTTGAAAATTTTGAATCACCTTTAAATTTATTCAGTGAACTATAAATTTTAATAAAAGTATCTTGTGCAACTTCTTCAGCTTCTTCCCGGTTTTTAACCATTTTCAAAGCCAAAGTAAAAATCATATCCTTATAACGATCTACCAGCACGGCAAAAGAATTAGTCTCGCCCTGCAGAATTTTATCGATATAATGTTGATCACTGATTGCACTCATATTATATAGGACGACACGTTCTGTATTTAGGTTACAAGAATTTGAAAATAAATTCCAATCTTAAAATGAAATTCCAAAAAATAAATTCCAAATTCCAATTTTCCAATGCAAGCTTAACCACAATATTGTCATCTCGACGAAGGAGAGATCACACGCGAAACTCGACAACGGTTGGCGCTTTGCTTTGCGGACTTTCTAGTGTGATCTCTCCTCCGTCGAGATGACAAACTAGACTAAAAACATTTTTATGAAAACAATTTCAAATTCAAAATTAACTGATAATCAGTAATATTTGGTCCCGAAGCCTCGGGATGGAATTTAAAATTTGGAATTTATTTTCAAATTCTTGTAACCTAAATTTAAAACATGTCGTCATATGGAGTATCAATCAATTAAATAAAATAAAAAATTATGGGACCACAAGTTTTAATACCAGTTAGTCTTTTTTTGATGATCTTCGGGATTGTCTATCTTTTTTTCTCAACCAGAAACAGAGAGCGTATGGCGCTTATTGAAAAAGGCGTTGATGCCAGTATCTTTTTAAAAGGAGCAGGAAAAAGTTCTTCGTGGAAAGTTTTCGTTGTCAATTTCGCTTTTTTATTAATAGGAAGTGGCGTCGGGATTTTTATAGCTTTATTAATTACAACCTATACTTCTTTAAATGATGAGGCCGTTTTTCCTTCTATCATTTTCATAATGGCAGGAATTGGTTTGTTGGCTGGATTTAGAACCGCAAAAGATTTAGATAAAGAATAAAGATTTTTTAAGTTAGTAACTTTAATAACGTATCGGGAATTTTCTTGGTGCGTTATTTTTTTTTAGTCCATTTTTGAACCGATTGTTTCGTAATATTCATCAATAGAAAGATTCGGTTGCATTGATGCCATAACGGCTAATTGATCACAACGCTCATTTTGAGGATGATTGTTGTGGCCTTTAATCCATTTAAAATTTACCTGATGTTTGCGATAAACAATTAAAAACCGTTTCCATAAATCAGGATTTTTTCTTCCGGCAAATTTCTTTTTTTCCCATCCTAAAACCCATTTTTTCTCCACAGAATCGACAACATATTTAGAATCTGAAATAACTAAAACCTTCATATTCGGGTTTTTTAGTTTCTCCAAACCAACAATCACAGCCAAAAGTTCCATCCTATTATTAGTAGTAAGACGAAAACCTTCGTAAAATTCTTTTTTATGAGGCGTTCCAACTAATTCCATTACCACACCATAACCGCCGTTTCCGGGATTTCCTTTTGCAGCGCCATCTGTATATATGTGTACTTCGTGAGTCATTGTTGTTTTTTTTTCACCATATAAGTGATATAAGTTCATTTTAAACTTTGTCTATACTTTGTTCGTTATATAAGTAATGTAAGATTGCGTAATGTTTCTTATATTTCTTTTAAGATAAAGTAAGATTTACACCTGTTATTATATAAGTTCATTTTAAACTTTGTCTATATAACTTTGTTCATTACGTAATAATCTAGGATTGTGTAAGGTTTCTTATATTTCTTTTAAAATAAAGTAAGATTTACACTAGCTATTATATTTACTTATATGCCTTATATGGTTTAATAATTTTTTTAGTTGGAATTTTCTTTTGCTGAATCCTCTAGTACTGCCTGAATTATTTCCGGAAAATATTTTTGTTCCAGCTCATGGATCTTTTCGGCCACGGTTTCTGGTGTATCTTCGTCAGTTAGCGCCACATTTTTCTGGAAAATAATACCACCTTCGTCATAATTTTCATTTACATAATGAATTGAAATTCCGGTTTCTTTTTCCTTATTATTGACTATAGCCCTGTGTATGTGCATTCCGTACATTCCCTTGCCACCATAGTTAGGTAAAAGCGCCGGATGGATGTTGATGATTTTATTAGGATATTTCTCGATTATATTTTCCGGAAATTTTAATAGAAAACCGGCCAGAACTATCAGATCCGGGTCGATTTCTTGTATTTTTTGTAATACATTTCTTTCTAAAAGTTCGTTTTTTGAGAAGATTTCGACCGGAATTTGATGATTTTTTGCTCTTTCGATGACTTTTGCAGAAGCATTGTTGGTAAATACCGAAACGACTTTTGCAATTTCAGTTTTTGCAAAATATTTTATGATATTTTCAGCATTAGTTCCTGATCCTGAGGCAAAAACAATAATTTTTTTCATAATCGAATTTATTTTGAGAATGCAAAAAACGGAATAAAAATCGAAAATAAATAGTATTAAAAGGGCTTTCTTGAAATTAATTTTATAAATTAGTGTTACATTTATAAACTAAATCGTGGTTTTAAAATAAAGTTTTTTATTTTTGCCAACAAATTAAATTCTAAAATTAAAGATTATGTCAGACATTGCATCAAGAGTAAAAGCGATTATCGTAGACAAATTAGGTGTTGACGAAAACGAAGTTGTAACAGAAGCAAGCTTCACTAATGATTTAGGAGCTGACTCATTAGACACTGTTGAGCTTATTATGGAATTCGAAAAAGAATTTGATATTCAAATTCCAGACGATCAAGCAGAAAACATTGCTACTGTTGGTCAAGCTATTTCTTATATCGAGGAAGCTAAAAAATAATAATACTGCACCCGGTTTCTAAAAATACCAATTTTTGAAATTCCAAATTCCAGTTGGAATTTGTCTTTTGATTTTTGTAATTTCTAAGGATCGGGTGTTATTATTTTTTTAAAATTTAAATTTCGGTTGATTTTCAATCAAAAAGATATATTTATATTGTAATGCCCATGGCTCTTAAGTATACAATACAGTTAAGAAAGCGTGGGTTTTATTTGTTTAAAGTACAAAATACATATTTATGGCATTAAGGCGAGTTGTTGTAACAGGATTAGGTGCACTTACTCCTATCGGGAATAATATCCAGGATTATTGGAATGCACTTGTGAATGGGGTTAGCGGAGCCGCTCCTATCACATATTATGATACAGAGAAGCATAAAACGAAATTTGCCTGCGAAGTAAAAAACTTCAATATTGAAGACTACATGGATCGCAAGGAATCTCGTAGATTAGATAAATTTGCTCAATATGCTATTGCTGCCAGTGACGAAGCTATTAAAGATGCTGGACTTACAAATGATAATATCGATAAAACAAGAGTTGGTGTTATCTGGGGAGCAGGAATTGGAGGTTTGGAAACTTTCCAGGAAGAAGTAATTTATTATGCTAAAGGTGACGGAACTCCAAAATTCAATCCGTTTTTTATACCAAAAATGATTGCCGATATTGCTCCAGCACACATTTCGATGCGTAATGGCTATATGGGTCCAAATTATACTACAGTTTCTGCATGTGCATCTTCTGCAAATGCATTAATTGATGCTTTCAACTACATTCGTTTAGGAATGTGTGATGTTATCGTGTCTGGTGGTTCAGAAGCTGCTATTACCATTGCTGGTATGGGAGGTTTTAACTCTATGCACGCTTTATCTACAAGAAACGAAAGCCCGGAAACGGCTTCAAGACCTTTTGATGCAACCAGAGATGGTTTTGTTTTAGGAGAAGGAGCAGGAGCTTTGGTTCTTGAAGATTACGAACATGCTAAAGCAAGAGGCGCAAAAATTTACTGTGAAATTGGTGGAGGCGGAATGTCATCTGATGCTTACCATTTAACAGCACCACATCCTGAAGGAATTGGCGTTATTGCAGTAATGAAAAATACATTGAGAGATGCTGGAATGAACCCTGAAGATGTTGATCATATCAATACTCACGGAACTTCGACTCCACTAGGAGACGTAGCTGAATTGAAAGCTATTAGCGCTGTTTTTGGTGATCATGCAAAAAACATAAATATCAATTCAACAAAATCAATGACAGGACATTTACTTGGTGCTGCCGGAGCTATCGAAGCAATTGCTTCAATTTTGGCGATGCAACATAGTCTTGTTCCTCCAACAATTAACCATACCGTTGTTGATGAGAAAATTGATCCATCATTAAATCTTACTTTAAACACACCTCAAAAAAGAGAGGTAAATGTTGCTATGAGTAATACATTTGGTTTTGGAGGTCACAATGCTTGTGTATTGTTTAAAAAATTAGTTGACTAATTTCTGTATATGAATATTATCAAAAAAATATTTTCTAAATCCCGTTCTCTAGAAGACGGGATTTTTTTTGACACTATTCAGAAAATACTTGGTTTTTCGCCCGCAAATATTGAATTTTATAAGAAAGCATTTACGCATCGATCATCCAACAAACTGGATGAATCTGGAAACCCAATTAATTATGAACGCTTAGAATTTTTAGGAGACGCTATGTTAAGTGCCGTTATCGCCGCGCACCTTTTTAACAAAGCACCAAATGGTGACGAAGGTTATTTGACCAAAATGCGTTCCAAAATTGTAAGCCGTGAGCATTTAAATGAATTAGGCAAAGATTTGAATTTAGTGCGCTTTGTAGAGAGTAAAGTGCCTATTCAGCATTTTGGAGAAAATATTCATGGTAATATTTTCGAATCCCTTATTGGAGCTATTTACTTAGATAGAGGATATGCTTTTTGTGAAAAATTTATACAAAAAAGAGTGGTTACACCTTATGTCGATATTGCACGACTGGAAGGAAAAGTAATTAGCTATAAAAGTTTGGTTATCGAATGGTGTCAGAAAGAAAAGAGAGTCTTTCATTACGACATTTTTGAAGATAATGGTATTGACGGACAACGCCTTTTCGGTGTCAAATTAAGTATAGACGATAAAGTAATCGCAAGAGCGCGAGCAACTTCAAAAAAGAAGGCAGAAGAAAAAGCTTCACAAAGAGCTTATTTTGCATTTCAGGAAAAAATAGATAAGAAATAACTACAAAAATACTGTTACTTTCTTAAAGCTATAACGTTTTCGTTTATAAATTAACAAAAACATCCACATCTTAACTATTGATGCTCCGTTAGAAATAGTATATTTACACCTTGATTTTTCATGATATGGCTATTCATAGATTGGATTTAGACGAATTTGACGAGATTGATTATTATTTAATGGCAATTCATACTTCATTAGAAGACTATAGACTGGCCTATTTTATCAATAAAAACCTTCCGATCAACTTAACTAAGAGCAAAAACGAGATCCATGCTCAGACTAAGGAAGGCGAGGCAAATTTTTCGAGATTTTATTATTATGATTCCGAAAAAGCCATTTCCTGGAATTTGATTCAGAATAAAAATGAAATCATTTCTGTGAGTACGAATGATTTCCAGAATTTGTTTTCTAATGAAACAAGTGAGGTTTCGACAACAATTCATTTACTTCCTGAATTCAAAAAGGTAGATTTTTTCCTGAAAATAGACAATAGCGATGAGGCTGTCGATTTTTCAGAAATTCAGCAACAACTAAATTCAATAGAAAGTATTGCAGCAATTTATGCTGTAGATACCAACAAAATAAAATCAAAAAACAATCTAATTTTTTAAAAAAAATGTTAACAAACAAGAAAACCAAAATTGTTGCTACGCTAGGGCCTGCATGTAGTACGAGAGAGATTATCAAGGATATGATCGAAGCAGGGGTTAATGTGTTTAGAATCAATTTTTCGCATGCTGATTACGAAGGAGTAAAAGATAAAATTAATATTATTAGAGGCCTTAACGAAGAGTTTGGTTATACTACTGCAATCCTCGGAGATTTGCAGGGACCAAAACTTAGAGTTGGTGTAATGGAAGAAGGAACTGTTGTTCATGATGGTGATCTAATAACTTTTACAACCGCAGAAGATATTATCGGAACAGCTCAAAAAGCATTCATGAAATATCAAAATTTTCCAAATGATGTAAATGTTGGAGAGCGTATTTTGCTTGATGACGGAAAACTTATTTTCGAAATTGTTTCTACTGACAAAAAAACAGAAGTTGTTGCTAAGGTAATTCAGGGTGGAGAATTAAAATCTAAAAAAGGAGTTAATCTTCCAAACACAAAAATTTCATTACCGGCTTTAACTGAAAAAGATATCGCTGATGCCATTTTTGCTATTGAACAAAAAGTTGACTGGATTGCACTTTCGTTTGTAAAAACACCTCGCGATTTACAAGACTTACAAGAATTGATCGCTAAGCATTCGGATGTTAAAATTCCAATCGTTGCTAAAATTGAAATGCCGGAAGCTCTTGAAAACATCGATAAAATTATTGCTTATTGTGATGGTCTTATGGTGGCTCGTGGAGATTTAGGAGTTGAACTTCCTGCACACGAAGTACCATTGGTACAAAAAGATTTGATCCGTAGAGCTAAAACGGCTAGAATCCCGGTTATCGTTGCTACACAAATGATGGAAACAATGATTACAAGTTTGACGCCAACAAGAGCTGAAGTAAATGACGTTGCCAACTCTGTAATGGATGGTGCTGATGCTGTAATGTTATCTGGAGAAACAGCTACAGGAAATTATCCGGTACAGGTTATCCAAAAAATGACTCAAATTTGTGAGGCTGTTGAGGATTCTCCGCTTATTCAGGTTCCACAAAACACACCACAAATTAAAACAAAACGTTTTGTTACTAAAACAGTTTGTCATCAGGCAGCTTTATTAGCAAATGAAATCAAAGCAAAAGCAATTTGTACTTTAACAAATAGTGGTTATACAGCTTTCCAGATTTCGGCTTGGAGACCATCTTCTCATATTTTGGTGTTTACTTCAAACAAAAGAATCTTAACACAATTGAATTTATTATGGGGAGTTAAATCCTACTTCTATGATAAAGACGAAAGTACAGATGATACTGTTACTGATGTTAACGAAATTGCAAAACAAAAAGGGTATGTTGAAAAAGGTGATTATTTGATCAACCTTGCTGCAATGCCAATTAAAGATAAAGGAATGGTAAATACTATGAGAGTTTCTGAAATAGAATAATCTCTTTTTAAAATTTCAATAAAAAAGCCGTCAAATTTTTTGACGGCTTTTTTGCGTTTAATTGCTTCACTTTATTAGAATAAAAATACTTTTTAGTTGTTGTTTGCATTGACCTTACTTCACTTTGTTTTTTGAATACTTTCCATTTGAATTAAAGTAAATCTCTTTAACAGATTAAAAAAACTAAAATTTCGAACTTAGAAATTAAGGAAATAGCAGTTTAACTGGATCTTTTTACGGATCAGCTCTATGTTTTTATCGTCAATTGTGAAAAAAATCTTCCTTTATGAAAATTTTGTTTTACTTTTTTTCTCTTTTCTGAAACAAAATCAAAAAAATATAAATCGCTCGTTTTATGATTTTTTAACGTTCCATTTTATAAAATGAAACAATGTCAGCCCTTATAATTGCTGTAGTTCGGTTTTTTATTAGTTAATTTTGAGAAACTTAAAAAAAAGTTAACAAGAAACTTGTTTCAAATTCGCCCCGGCAAAAGAAATTAAAATTTGAAACATGTTCATGAGAGGAGGGAATATTCTTATTGAAAAAATGAAATAATACGCTTTATATATTCTATACGCATATCATTTATACAAAGAACTATTAACAAATTTTATTACCATGAAACAAGTTAGACTAAAATGTGTTTTAAAAAATGCAATGATGCTCTCTGCATTTGCATGCTTCACGATACAAGTGAATGCTCAAAGTACGAAAAAGCCCAATGTTCTTATACTTTGGGGAGATGACATTGGAACCACTAATATAAGTGCTTACAGTGATGGAGTGATGGGATATACGACACCTAATATTGATCGTCTGGCAAACGAAGGATTGCGTTTTTTACATTATTATGGAGAGCAAAGCTGTACTGCCGGGCGTGCTGCTTTAATAACAGGACAGCATGGGCTTCGAACTGGTCTTACAAAAGTAGGTTTTCCGGGAGCACCTATGGGAATGAGCCAATTAGATCCATCTATTGGGGGAATCATGAAAAATTTAGGTTATGTAACAGGACAATTTGGTAAAAATCACGTTGGTGACCGTAACGAAAGTTTACCAACCGTAAATGGTTTTGATGAATTTTTCGGAAATCTGTATCACTTAAACGCTGAAGAAGAACCAGAATTGCCGGATTACCCTAAAGACCCTGAATATTTGAAAAGATTTGGACCTAGAGGAGTATTAAAATGTATTGCAACAAATTCTGATGATGCAACCACAGATCCTCGATTTGGTAGAGTTGGAAAACAAAGAATTGAAGATACAGGTCCTCTTACTAAAAAAAGAATGGAGACTATAGATGATGAAACGTCTGCTGCAGCTATTGATTTTATCAAAAGACAAACCGCAGCCGGAAAACCATTTTTCTGCTGGTTCAATGCTACACGTATGCACCTTCGTACGCACGTGAGAGCAGAACATAGAGGAAGATATACTCATGGAGACAGTGAATATATTGATGGTATGATCGAACACGATTTAACTATTGGAGATATCTTAAAAGCATTAGATGATTTAGGAATCGCTGATAATACTATTGTAGTTTATTCTACAGATAATGGTCCACATATGAATACATGGCCTGATGGTGCAATGACACCTTTCCGTTCAGAAAAAAATACGAACTGGGAAGGCGCGTTTCGTGTACCTTGTATAGTACGTTGGCCTGGGGTAATTAAACCAGGAACTGTAACGACTGAATTAATGAGCCATAATGACTGGATGCCAACTTTAGCATCAATTGCTGGTGAACCAGATTTAACGAATAAACTTTTAAAAGGGTACAATGCAAACGGAAAAAGTTACAAAGTGCATTTAGATGGTTTTGATCAAAGCAACTTTTTACGTGGCACGACCCCAAAAAGCGCCAGAGATAAATTCTTCTATACAGATGATGATGGTTTATTGGTTGGTTTAAGAGAAGGTGATTATAAGTATGTTTTTGCAGAACAACGTTTGGGAGGTACGATGGGCGTTTGGGCAGAACCATTTACTAAATTGCGATTACAAAAAATATTCAACTTGTATCAAGATCCTTTTGAAAGAGCTGATATCACTTCGAATAGTTTTTGGGAGTGGCAGTTGAATCACGTTCAGTTAATGTATGGTGCAATACAAGATGTAGTCGTATTTGCAGAAACATTCAAAGAATATCCTCCAAGATCAATTCCGCCAAGCTTCTCAGCTTATACCATTATGGAAGAGGCGATGAAAGACATTAAAGCACAGAAATATATTGAGAAAAATGTTCTTCCTAAGTTAAAAGAGGAGGAAGCAGCAGATACAAAAAAGAAAAAATAATTAATGCTGTAAGGAAACAGGATTTTAAACAGTCCTGTTTCTTATCATTTAAATATTATAATTATGTATAAGAAAATATATGTAGTGCCTCTGTTTTTATTATTACTGGTTTCTTGTAAAAAAACAGATGCTGTTACAACTACAGATTCCAAAGACAGTACTTCAACTGTTGCAACAAGTGGTGATCCGCTGCCAAGCTGGAATGATGGAGCTCTGAAAAAAGAGATTATCGACTATGTTACCAAAGTGACTAAAGAAGGAAGTCCGGATTTTATTCCGCTTGAAAGCAGAATTGCAACGTTTGATAATGACGGAACACTTTGGGCTGAAAAACCATATGTTCAGGAATTATTTGCTTTTTACAGAGTTAAAAAAATGATTGAAAAAAATCCTGCTTTGGCTCAAAAACAACCCTTTAAAGCTGTTGTCGAAAAAGACAAAACTTTTTTTGAAAAGGGAGGCGATAAAGCCTTAATAGAATTAGTTGCTGCTACACATACCGGCATGAGCGAAGATGAATTTGAAGCTTCAACAAAAGAGTTTTTTGCTGGTGCCCAATATCCTGGTAAAAATGTTCCGATAAAACAAATCAGATACCAGCCACAATTGGAGCTTTTGAATTATTTGCGTGCAAATGGTTTCAAAACTTTCATTGTAACCGGTGGAACGATCGAATTAGTACGAGCAATATCAGCTGATTTTTACGGTATCCCAAAAGAACAAGTTGTTGGAACTTCTTTTAAATACTCCTTTGATGATGCAACTAATAGCATCAAAAGAGAACCAGCCTTAGATCTTTTAGACGATAAAGCAGGAAAACCAGTTGGAATACAATTACACATTGGTCAAAGACCCGTTTTTGCCTGCGGAAATGAAGGCGGAGCAGGAGATCTTGCGATGTTACGATATTCTTCGGGAAGCAAATATCCTTCTTTTCAAATGATCGTAAATCACAATGACTCTATAAGAGAATACAATTATCAGGAGAAAGATAATTTGTCCTTAAATACTGCTGCGAAATATAAATATCATGTCATAAGCATGAAGGATGATTGGAAAACCATATTTCCAAGTAAATAATTTTGAGTTAGTTATTAGAAAAAGAAACAACTTTCAACTTATAAAGGTTGTTTCTTTTTGATTTTAAGCTGAGTAAAAATCTTTTAAAAGAAAATAAACATGAAGCTTCCAAGGTATTCGATTTCAATTCAATCTCTTTTTATTGCAGTTGTTTTTCTTTTAAACTTTACTGCATTTGCACAAGAAGAAAAAGCCGGAACAAGTGCTCAGGAACTGGCAGATAAAATGGCAAATCCGGTGGCGAGCTTAATTAGTGTGCCGTTGCAAAATAATCTAACTTACGGAATTGGTCCTTATAACGGCTCAAAATATCAGATCAACATACAGCCCGTTGTTCCTTTTAAATTAAGTGAAAATTTAAATTTAATCACCCGTTATATTCTTCCGGTGGTAGATCAACAGGACGTTACCGGCGAAAATACACATGAATTTGGTTTAAGCGATGCTACTGTAACCGCTTTTTTTGCTCCTAAAACTAAAGGAATTATTCTGGGAGTTGGTCCTGCTTTTTTGGTTCCAACTGCTACCGAAAAATTTTTAGGAACAGAAAAATTTGGTATCGGACCCAGTGTCCTGGTTATGCATCAGGGAAAAGGACTTTCTATAGGTTTTTTAGCCAATCAAATTTGGTCAGTAGCTGGTAGTTCAGATAGGGCAGATTTCAACCAATTTTACACCCAAATATTTCTTACTCACAGTTATAAAAGTGGAGCAAGTTTAGGTATTACTTCAGAAATTACGCAAAACTGGCAAGGAAATACGACGCTTATTACGGTTAGCCCCAATGTTGGAGCGATTACAAAATTAGGAGGCCAAACCATGCAATTTGCCGTTATGCCTTTAATCCCAATTGTGGGCCACTCAGACATAAGACCTGATTGGGGATTGAGAGCGGTTGTCGCTTTTATATTTCCTCAGTAAATCAATTTCAAACTTAAAATTATTATGATGAAAAAATCACTTCTTATTTTGGTTGCCCTATCGTTATTTGTTAGCTGTAAAAAAGAAACAACAACGACAACTGAAACGTCCAAAACAGAAAACAATGTAGTTCCAACAGATAAAGATATTGTTGATGCTTATACCTATTTGTATGGAAGATATCTCGTAATTCAACAAGAAAATTATGATATCAATATTGAGAAAGTGGGCTATAATAAAATTAAATACAATCCGCTCGGTACGGCTCAATTTGTGAATCCAAATTTGGATGTGGCTTATCTTGAAGCCTGGATTGCAGTTGATAAAGACCACGCTGTTATTCTGAATGTCCCTAAAATCGAGGGACGTTATTACACTGCAGAATTACTAGACGGTTGGGGAGAAGTAATTGTAAATATCAACAATCGTAATTTTCCTAAAACACCTTATGGAAAATTTGCATTAGTTCTAAAAGGAACAAATCCAACGATTCCTGCAGATGCTGTAAAAATCGAATTACCATCAGAAAAAGCAAAAATGCTGGCTCGTGTTGAATTAAAAGGTACTCCAGATATTGCTCAAAAACTACAAAAGCAATTTACATTCACTGTTCCTGACGGAATTAAAATAGCACCACCGTTAACCATTCCTGAGTTTACTCCTAAAGCACCAATTGGCGGAGAAATTTTTGATAAAGTAGAAGAAGTGGCAGCTTCGTATCCTGACGTTATGCCAAAGGCAAAAGAATATCAGGATAAAGCAATAGCGATAGAAAAATATCGTAAAACAGATGATAAAGCAAAAGCGCATGTAGATGAAGTTGTAAAAACACAAGCAATTCCAGGATTTCTAGCCGGAGCAAAAGGTTTCGGTACTCAAAAAGGAGGCTGGTCAGTATCTTATGCAGCAGGTAATTTTGGTGATGATATTCTGGCTCGCGATATTATAAATTATGGTGGTTTATGGGCTAATCGAAAAGAAGAAGCCGTGTATTTTATTGGCTTAATAGATAGTAAAAATCAGCCTTTAAGCGGCGATAAAGTATATGAAATCAGATTTCCAAAAGACGCTCTGCCAGATACTGCAGTTGATGCGTTTTGGTCAACAACTTTATATAGTGTGCCAGATTACAGGGTAGTAGACAATAAATTAAAACGCTATAATCTAAATAATGTTTCCGGTCTAAAGAAAAATCCTGATGGTTCTTTGAGTATCTGGCTGGCTTCAACATTGCCTAAAGGAGCAATTGAAAGCAACTGGCTGCCAACACCAGCGGGAAAAGGCTTCTCTCTAAATTTCCGCACCTATGTCCCTAAGAAAATTGTTCAGGATGGTCAATGGTTTCCTGCTCCAATTGAAGAAAAAAAGTAATAGCACGTAATGACCAAAAACAATAGTATGAAAAATAGATGTCTTGTAATTTTAGCTTCAGTCTCTTTATTGTTAAGCGTTGGCTGTAAAAAAGAAACCACTATAAGAGAAACTTCAGGTAATGATGTTGCTGCTGGAGATTCTTCTTCGGTAAAAGCGTTGCCTGCTGGTCCGGCAGCTAATACAATAATGACCGAAGAATATGTGAAGCATATTGGATCTTTGGCTTTTTTATGGGGATGGCCAATGGTTAATATTCATAATAGAAAAGTAATGTTTGAAAAACTTCCGGAACCAAGTTATAAAGGAGGAATTGTACCATTGAGTCCGCCAAATCAATTGTGTATGCTGACAGACTACATTCAACCAGGTGAAAGAGAAGTGGCTTGTCCGAATCAGGATGTAGTTTACGGATTTGGTATTACAGATTTTACTAAAGACGCTTTAGTAGTTCAGGTTCCGGACTTTGGAGACCGTTTTTGGGTGTATCAGGTTTGCAATCAGCGAACAGATAGCTATGCATCTTTAGGAAAAATGTACGGAACAAAACCGGGATTTTATTTGTTAACAGGACCAAAATGGAATGGGAAAGTGCCGGACGGAATTACTGGCGTATTTAAATGCGACACAGATTTAGGAGTTGTAATTCCGAGAGTTTTTCAAACCGATGATGCTGCAGATAAAAAGTTAGTTCAACCTATTGTCCAACAAATAGTGATGTACACATTGAGTCAGTTTGATGGAAAAATGAAAACAAAAGACTGGACAAAAATCCCTGTTTTACCTTCGCCTGAAAAAGAAGGAAATGAAGAAACAAAATGGGTAAAACCAGAAGTTTATTTTGATGAATTGCCTGCTATTTTAAAAGAAGTTCCACCACTTCCTGGCGAAGAAGCGATTTATGGACAAATACAATCTGTTTTGGCTGCTGCGGCGAAAGATCCGAAAATAAAAGCCATCTTAAAACAGGCCGCTATAGATGCTGACCAAAAATTAATTACGCCATTATTTCAATTTTCGAATGTTGGTTATCCAATAAATGACAATTGGACAACACAAGGAAACGGAGCGCAGTTTGGATTGGATTATTTAACAAGAACGGCTTGCGCCAAAGCCAATATTTTTGTGAATAAAACTAATGAAACGAAGTATTTCTATCAGGATAAAGATGCTTCAGGACAAAGATTACACGGTAACAGCAAATACACGGTGACTTTTGCCAAGGGCGAAGTTCCTCCCGTAAAAGGATTTTGGTCACTTACCTTATACAATCAATATCATTTCTTTTCTCCAAATTCAGCTAACCGATTTTCTTTAGGAACAAAGAATAAAAATCTAAAGTATAATGCTGATGGATCATTGACGCTTTACGTTCAAAATACACCACCAGCAGCGGATAAAATAAATAACTGGCTGCCTGCTCCAAAAGAAACATTTTCTCTTTATGTAAGATGTTATTGGCCGGAAGATCGCGTAATTAAAGACGTTTGGACACCGCCTGCAGTTGTAAAAGTTAAATAATTAAAGTGCATGTTGCCGGAAATTAAATCTTGATGTTTAATTTAAAAATTAGTAAAATGAAAAAGAATCTATTGAGTTTAATGATTATTTTTTTGTGTGTAGCTTGTGGAAAGCAAAAACAAAATGATGACGCTACAACCGTAGCAACAGGAGAAAACGATGCTGAAATTATTCAGATAGCAAAAGAAGCTTATATATACGGTTATCCGCTTGTATTGATGGATGCATCTAAAAAAGTCATGACAAATGCATTTACGACAAACTCGAAGAATGCAGCTGTAAATCAGATACAAAGTCTGAATGAATTTCCAGATGATAAATTTCATGATGTGGTAAAACCCAATGCGGATACTTATTATTCAATGGCATGGTTGGACCTTGGCAAAGAGCCATTAGTGCTTAAAGCGCCAAATACGAATGGACGTTATTATTTACTACCAATATTGGATGCCTGGACTAATGTTTTTGCATCTCCGGGTAAACGTACAACTGGAACCGCAGAGAAAACATTTCTAATCACAGGACCAAATTGGAATGGAACTGTACCAGCCGGAATGGAACAATTAAAATCACCTACTGATATGGCCTGGGTTATTGGCCGTACACAAGTAAACAGTAAAGAAGATGGCGCGACAGCCGTGAAAAAAATCCAGGAAAATATTACACTGACACCACTAAGCGCTTATGGTAAAGCATATACAGCGCCTAAAGCGGTAAATGATCCAAGTGTTTCGAAAATACCTCCTGCACAATTTGTAAAAGAAATGAGTGCTGATGCTTTTTTTACGAAGTTAAACGAATTGATGGTGTCAAATCCTGCTGCACCGGCCGATGCTGAAATAGTGGCCAAAATGAAAAAAATAGGGTTAGAGCCAGGAAAACCTTTTGATGTTTCAAAATTTTCAGGACCACTTCAGGATTCTTTAAAAGCAATAACTGCGGTAACAAACAAATATATTGCTGAAATGGCCACAAAAACAGTAAAACCTGTAAATGGATGGCGTATTAATCATGGTTTGGGAGATTATAAAACAAACTATATGACTCGCGCAGTTATAGCTATGGCTGGTTTGGGAGCCAATTTAGATGCCGATGCGATTTACCCAATGTCTGCTGTCGATGCCGAAGGTGAAAAATATGATGGAAGTAAATATAAGTATGTACTTCATTTTGACGCTGGAAAATTACCACCTATAAATGGTTTTTGGAGCTTAACGATGTACGGAATGGACGATTTTATGGTAGCAAATCCGATTAATCGTTTTGCAATTGGAGATCGAAATAATCTGAAAAAAAATACCGATGGTTCAATTGATATTTATATCCAAAAAGATAATCCTGGGAAAGACAAAGAAAATAACTGGCTGCCTGCGCCAAATGCCCAATTTCAATTAGCAATGAGATTATATTGGCCAAAAGAGGAAGTTATTAAAGGAAATTGGACACCACCGGGAGTTGTAAAAGTTAAATAATAAATCATCCTTTATGGCTGAAAAATCGACAGATACAGACGACAATTTATTTAATCCGGCAGCATCAAAAGCAGCTCGGTTTGATAAAGGTGTGGCTATTAGAAAATTGGTGCCACGTTCAGTTCATGCCGAATGGAATCCGTCTGAAAATCGTGAGGACCCAATTGAAATCCTGATCAAAACCAGTAGTGGGAGAATGGAGAATTTAGTGCCATTAAGATACAGTCGAATGATGGAAAGTCCGTTACATTTTTTCGGGGAGCGGCTGCAATTATGGCGGCTGATTTAGAAAATACGCCAAATACAGGAATTGATCTTCAGCTTTGCGGCGATTGTCATTTAATGAATTTCGGAGGATTTGCAACTCCGGAACGAAAACTCGTTTTTGACATTAATGATTTTGACGAAACATTTCCGGGACCTTGGGAATGGGATGTTAAAAGGTTAGCAACAAGTTTTGTAATTGCCGGCAGATGGAAAAAATTCTCCAGTAAAAACTGTAAAGAGTTTGCCTGGCAGGTTGCGGATAGTTACAAGAGAAATATGTTGGATTATAGTCAATTATCCGCACTTCAAATTTGGTATGCTGATATTGATCTTGCCGAATTGATTGAAAAAGGAGACGATGAAGAACTTAAAGAATTTCAGCAAAAGAGATTAAAAAAAGCATCAGAGTTTACAGCACATGAAAAGGAGTTTGCTAAAATGACTTATCAGGAAGGAAACCGTGCCAGAATAAAAGATGATCCGCCTTTAATTTTTCATCCGATAGGAGAAGAATGGCAACGACTTGAAAGAGAAGCTACAACTATACATAAAAGATATATGGAAACCTTATCTGACGAGAAAAAAGTATTACTAAGCCGGTATGCTCTACACGATTTTGCCGTCAAAGTAGTTGGTGTTGGAAGTGTGGGAACACTATGCGGTATTAGTTTATTGATGTCCGCTACTGGCGAACCTATCTTCTTGCAGTTTAAAGAAGCCAGACAAAGTGTTTTAGAGGCTCATGTAAAAGCAAAAGGCAAATACAGCCATCAGGGAGAGCGAATTGTAAGAGGACAAAAGTTGATGCAGTCTGCTTCGGATATGTTTTTAGGATGGACAAATGATAGTCAGGATAAGTTTTTTTACATACGCCAGCTTCGTGATGCTAAAGTGAAACCTATTCTTGAGATAATGAAACCCAAAAATATGGCAGATTATGCAAAAGCTTGTGGTTGGGCGCTGGCGAGATCGCATGCACGTACCGGAGATCCTTCTGTCTTATCAGGATATATTGGAAAAGGGAATGAATTTGCCAATGCCATTGCAAAATTTTCGGTTTCATATGCTAATCAAAATGAGGCTGATTATTATAAAATGCTCGAAGCAGTAAAAGAAGGAAGATTGCCAATTTCGCAAAATAACTATTGAAGTAAGTTAAATCAAAAGCTGCCAGAGATAGAAAATCGATAAATTTTTAGTAGAATAAATTCCTGAGAATTGGTAAGAATTTTACACACTGTGCTATGTTAATTAAACAAAATGATTTATCTTTGAGTGTATAGTAAGGAATTGTTACATAAGGAGTTGTGATTTCTTAACAATTGTTTAACACGACTTACCTTTCATGCTAGATTTGATCATGATTTTATAATCTTCACATTAAACGAATTTAATCATTAATCTAAATACCACAAAATGAATATTAAAAGAAAGAATCTTCGTATTATCCCATTTTTCTTATTCCTGGGATTGGTTTACAGCTGTTCTCCAACTGTAAAAGTAACTACTGATTATGACCATTCTGCTAATTTTGGCGAATACAGAACTTTCACTGTTTATGATTTGAAAGCTCAGGAAGGTCAGGTAAATCAACTTAATGTAGATCGTGTTGCAAAAGCTATTCGTGCTGAAATGACTGCAAAAGGTTTTACAGAATCTTCTTCTAATCCTGATCTAAAAGTAAATGCGGTATCCATCCTAAAAAATAAAACACAAGTTACAGCCGATACTAATTTCTATGGTTATGGAGGTATGTACCGTCCTTACGGATATTGGGGTGGTGGTGCCATGATGGGCGGTGGCTCAACAACATTTAATACTTACGATTATGTTGATGGTTCATTGATAGTTGATATTGTATCTACCAAAACAGGCAAACTGGTTTGGCAGGGAATTGGGAATGCTCAAATTGACAGCAAACCGGATAATCCGGAAGAATTTATCAATGGTGCAATTAAAAAAATACTAGAAGGTTTCCCTCCGGGAGCAGTTAAAAAATAGTTCTGAAATTTAATGTTTAAGGTAACTACACTTATTTGTGAACACAAATAAGTGTAGCCTTTTCAATGACTCCCCAAGTCTTTTCTTTTAAAAACACTTTAAAAGAAACCTGAAATTCCTTTTAAATTTAAGCCGGAAAACATGCTCGATATAGTACTTTCTCTCTTCTTTTTTATAGCTACGATAGTTGGGTTTGCGACATCATTTATGGTTCTTTTTTCAAAGAAAAACTATTCAAAAAGTTTCTTTTTAGGACTATTCCTGTTCAGTCTTGCTGTTGTGAGCGTTTATAATTTTTACTTGTCGGCCAATACTTTCAAGCCTTTTCCTGATCTGTTTATGATCACAAAATCCTTTATATTTTTAGTAGCTCCTTCTGCTTTTTTATATGTAAGAAGTGTATTGTTTTCAGACAGAATTTTTAGAAAGTATGACTGGATGCATTTCCTGCCCTTTATCTTCTATTTTAGTTTAACTTTAATTGTATGGGTGGACCGATATCTCGATCTTCCCATGATCAATTATCTTTCAATGAAAATAGAAAGCCCATTCTCGACGTTAAGTTTAACGATTTGGCTGCTGTATGCTTTTTGCCAGACCATGATGATTTTGAATTATGATTTGAAAAAATTCAATGTAAATCAATTCAACAGAATAAAAGTTTTAAGCTGGATCCGCCTTTATAATTTGATGATCTTGTTTTTGTTTTCGACGCTTTTTGTACATTATTTTTTAGTAAACCGTGTTGATAGTATCGACTTTTCATGTTATATCCTGATTTCTTCAGTGCTTATTTTTACAGTAGGATGGCTTTATTTTAAGCCGCAAATTTTCTATGATGCAAATGAAATAGAAGAGGTAAATGATAGCAATGAAGTAAATGAGAATTTTGACTTTGATCAGAAAGAAAGTCACCTGGTGATCATTAAAACAAATGAGACAAAAAATAGTTTGCCGGTAGTGAAAGAACTAACGACAGAAAAAAAACAACAATATCTTACCCAAGTAGAAAACATCTTTGTTAAAAAAGAGCTTTTTCTGAAGAAAGATTTAGTGATTCGGGATATTGCTGAAGAAACCGGAATATCGGTTCATCATCTTTCTAATTTAATCAACTCAGAATTTAATCTTCATTTTCAGGACTATGTAAACCTGAAGAGAATTGAATATTTCAAGGAAAAAATAAACGATCCGGACTGGAAAGATTTATCTCTTGAAGGAATGGCGTGGGGTTCTGGTTTTAAATCTCGGACAACCTGTTTCAGAGCTTTCATCAAACATACCGGAAAATCACCTTCTGAATATTTCAAAGTAATCAGAATCAGTCCTGAAAAAGAGAATGATTATTATTTAAAACAATCCTCAAACTAAGAGGAAATAGTGGTTATGGTTGTGAGGTTTCATTAATTTTTTTAAAATAAAACTTATGAAAACGGGATTTAAAGAACAAACATTAAAATCGATAATCACCCTGGTATTTCTTTTTATTTTTATTGCAGGACAAGCGCAACTTAAGGGCGGCCATATTCTCGGGGCAATGGGGTTACAATCAGGAACCCAAACACCTGAAAACACTTTGAGCGTTTATGTTCCGGGCTATTTTTATACGGCTTCATCTTTAAGAGAGGCCAATGGAGATAAGTCGCCGATAGAACCTGATTTTACAATGACTATTACAGGAGTTGGTATTTCGTGGGTTAGTGATTTTAAAATTCTTGGAGCCAATTATGGTGCCACAGCATTGCTGGCTTTTGCAGCAAATACAATTCAGGGTAATAGTGCTAATGTCAATAATTCCTTGGCATTGACAGATTCTTATATTCAGCCAATACAATTAGGCTGGCATAACAAACGAGCTGATTTTGTTGCCAGTTACCAGGTTTATTTACCAACCGGCAGATTTACTGCAGGTGCTTCTGATAATAGTGGTTTGGGAATGTTCATGAACGAATTCTCTGCAGGTACAACTTTGTATTTTAACGATAAAAAAACTTTTCACTTTGCCACTCTGGCTTCGTATGAAATCAATGGGAAAAAGAAAGATACTAATATTAAAACCGGAGATATTTTAAGTATTGAGGGAGGCTTGGGAAAAACATTTTATATGATGAATACCGAAAAAACTGCTCCAACGGGAATATTGAATGCGGGTTTAATTTACTATTTACAATATAAAGTAACTGCTGATAAGATTCCTGTACCCATAATAGGAATCGTAGAAGGAGATAAGGATAGCGTTGGCGCGATAGGGGCTGAGGTTAACTATTTTCATATTGGCTGTAAAACTACTGCAGGATTTAGATGGCTGGCTGAGGTTGATGCGATTAACAGATTTCAGGGAAATACTTTTTTCCTCACATTGGCACATGTGTTTAGTTTGAAGAAGGAGTAGGTTAAGAATCGGTTCGAGCTGCTTTTTAGTGAATGCGAATAAATCGAAGTTGGTTTAAATATAATAATAACGAGATTCTAATATGAAAAACACAAAACTCTTCCAGAAAATAGTTCTTGTAAATGTTTTTTTCCTTTTATCATTGAATGTAATGATGGGACAAAAACAGCATATTAGTTTAAGAGATTCTTTAGATCACGCGATCGATTTAAGCGACTACATTATTTATGCACACGGTTTTATTGTGATTCCAACGATTATAACAGAACCAGCTTTGGGTGGAATTGGAGGGGCTGTAGCGCCTATTTTTCTTAAAAAGCATGCGCCGGTAATTGATGAAAACGGTAAAAAACGATTTATAAACCCTGATATTACCGGAGGAATCGGAATGTATACCGGAAATAACAGCTGGATGGCAGGAGCATTTCGTTCCAGTACTTTAATAAAACCAAAAATTTTATACCGTGTATTTGCTGCTTATGGCGATTTGAATTTGTCTTTTTATGAAAATATGCCAAGTGGAGACGACATAGAATTTAAACTTAATTTTAGGACCACTATGTTTTATACGCAGTGGCTAAAACAATTTAGAAATGCAAAATGGAGTGCCGGGCCGCAATATATATTTCTAAATTCAGATATAACATTACCCGATTTAAACCTCAATCTCCCGCCTTCATTTGTCAAGCCAAAAGATTTAAATAGTTTGGTCAGTCAGTTAGGAGGGGCACTGCAGTTTGATGGGCGCGATAATATTTTTACCCCCGATAAAGGGATTCGGATACAATCCGATTTTTTCTGGTCAGATAAAGCCATTGGCTCTGATTATAACTCCTGGCGAGTCAATTTATCAGCAATTGGCTATTATCCACTTTCAAAAAAATTAATCGGAGGTCTTAGGATTGAAGGTGAGCAGGCTTTTGGCAGTCCGCCATTTTATCTTTTACCATCAATTAATTTAAGAGGAGTTCCGACGGCAAGATATCAGGGAAGAACAAGTTTGGTTACTGAGGCGGAATTTAGATGGGATGTATATCGAAGATGGAGTCTTATGGCGTACGGTGGTCTGGCAAGTGCTTTTGATGATTGGGATCAGGCTTATGCAAAACCAGTTGTTTACAATTACGGAACTGGTTTTAGATATTTACTGGCTCGTAAATTCAAATTAAGAATGGGTGTCGATGTGGCAAAAGGACCGGAACAATGGGCTTATTACATTGTTTTTGGAAGTAATTGGATGCGATAACTGCTGAAAAGAATATAGAAAATAGAGAAAAGAAGAAAGAAAAATTCCCGATAATTGTTACCGGGAATTTAAATATAAATTTGTGCTAATATGTGAAACTTGTGCTTGAATAAACTTTTATTTCTTCCAGTACGGCAACACTATTTTATTTTCTTTATGACATAATATTAGCAATATTGCTGATGCTATGGAGCAAAATAGAATAGCCTGAATGCTTCCTTCCGGTCCAAATTCTCCTCCTGTTATCCAGGTTGAACCTTCAATTTTTGCCACTAACAAACTGTCTACTTTTGTTGTTCCGGATGTTATGGCTCCATAAATTCCGGATTGCATAAAATTCCAGGCAAAATGAATCGCTATTGGAAACCACAAATTTCGGCTGTACATAAAGGCAGCACCCAATAATAGACCTGCTTCAATAGCAACACACAAAGCTGAAACTAATGTAGCGCCTGGATTGGCCAAATGCAAAGCCCCAAAAATTATAGCCGATATAGCCAGCGCAATATAACTTCCCAATTTTTCCTCCATGATTCTAAAGAGAATACCGCGAACTAAAATTTCTTCAATAATAGCAGCGGTAAAAGCTAAAGTAAGCGGAATGATAATAAATGAAACCGGATTTACAGATAGAATAGTATATGTGCCATTTAAGTAAATAACTAAAATGGTAAGCGATTGTAAAACCATTCCAATTAAAGTTCCGACAATTAAATTTTTGGCAATTCCTTTTAAGGCGAATTCGGTTATTTGTCTTTTTTCATAATAGGTAAAGAAAAGAATATAGCTGGTTAAAGCTAAAGCCGAGACAATAATTCCTTTAATAAGATTTCTGTAATTTTTATCAAGAGGCGTCATCAACAATAATTTTGCAGCAATTGCCTGTCCGAAGTTTATCAGTGCAAGGCAAACAATTAGCGCCAAAATAATTTTGATTAACGGAAAATTGAATATTTTTTGTTTTGTAGTAAGAGTTTGGACTTCCATTTTGGATTCGTTTAATGATTTATGATGAAACAAAAGTAGGTCACCTCAAAACCAAAAAATAGAATGAAATTTGCCTCTCTATAATTTTTGAAATTGTTTTGGTAAAAATCCGGTTTGATTTTTAAAGGTTCTTATGAAATGGCTTTGATCTGCAAAACCGCATTGAAAAGCAATTTCAGTTAAATTAATGTTGCTGGATTCTATCAGCGAAAGCGAACGATTTATTTTTAGTCTTCGCATGTATTCGCCCAGAGTACAGCCAAAATACTTCGGAAAATGTTTCGAGATCGTAATCGGGTTTAAATTTAAAACCTGAGCCAAATCTTGCAAGTTTGGATTTTCATTCCAACAATCATTCAACAGTTCATTCAGGCTTTTTACCCAAAACGGACTTTTTTCAAATTTCTCTAAATGTGAATTCGAATTTGCCAATTGACTAAATAACATTGTAATAGTATCGCTCGAAAATGTATCAGCAACAAGACATTCCTTAAAAATCTTTAGAATCAAAAACTTGGTCAATGTTGAATTTTGAACTGATTTTTCTATAATTGCTTCAGAAATTTGAAGTTCTTTTAAAAGGCCTTCTTCAATTTCAATATTGATATTTTTTGAAGGGAAAAGTGTTTCGTGATTCATGTGCAATTCATCGCTATGATAAAACAACAATGAACCCGGCCCCAGAACTTCACTAAAATTTTTTCGTTTTTCGGTAGTTCCGCCTCTCAAAAAAAGAGTTATGTGCGCATTATTGTGCGAATGCCAGCCTTCATAAACTTTGCTTTGATACTCCGTTTCAACAACTGCAATTCCTTGCGTACTATTGAAAATGTTTTTGGTATTACCTAAGTATTTTTCTTTTTGTAGTTCGAACATTTAAAAGTTTGTTGAGTCTCAAAACAGGAACCAAAATACCATTTATTTGTTAATATAACTATCACTTTTATAATTGTTTGCAACACTTTTTCTTTCTAGTAACAATCAAGCAAAAATTGTCTCATTGTCTAATTGGCACATTCTCTAATTGACACATTCTCTAATTACTTTCTCTTTTGCACGTTTTGTAAGGTTATATAGATTAAGAAAAACATTGTGAAAAAATTAACGGTGATGCATCACACATTTTCTCTATTATTTAATTGATTTGTAACAAATATAAATTCAGGACTACTAATTAGTCAACTATTTAAATCATTGATTATGTATAAAATTACGATGAAATCAGTTTTCGTAGCATCAGCATTTTTGGTTGGTGTGAGCAGCTGTTTTGCACAAGACGTTTTAGTAAATTCACTAAAACTGAATGCGAGTGATAAAAGTAAAGAGAACTTTAAATTCACTGAGCAAATTAATCTGGGAACAACTTCGGTAAAAACACAAGGTTCTTCAGGAACGTGCTGGAGTTATTCTACAAACTCATTTTTAGAGTCAGAAATGATTCGTTTAGGAAAACAACCGGTAGAATTATCTCAAATTTATTCGGCGAGAAATGTGTATGTAGAAAAAGGGATTAATTATGTGCGTATGCATGGCGCCGTAACTCTTGGTGACGGAGGTGCATTGCATGACGTAATCAATATGTACAAAAAATACGGAACTGTCCCGAGAGAAGTTTATACGGGATTAAACTACGGAACAGACAAAAATAAATTTGGAGAAATGGCAGCGCTTATCGAAGGTGTTTTAGGTGCAGTAGTTAAAAATCCAAATGGTGAATTAACGCCAAACTGGCAAAAAGCATATGCTGCGGTTATTGATAGTTATTTAGGAAAAGTGCCTGAAAATTTTACTTACAAAGGAAAAAATTATACGCCACAAACTTTCGCCAAAGAAATGGTTGGAATCAATCCTGATGATTATATCGAAATGTCATCTTTTACAACCGCTCCATACTACGAAAAAACAACTATGATGGTGCCAGACAACTGGTCATTTGATCAGGTGTATAATGTAAAAGTAAACGACATGACTGATGTTATAGATAATGCTTTGAAAAAAGGATATACTGTAGCATGGGCAACGGATGTTAGTGAGAAAAGCTTTAGCTGGAAAAATGGAGTTGCATACGTTCCAACAAAGAAATTTGATGACATGACGGCAGAAGAAAAAGCAGACATGTTTAACGGACCAAAAGCAGAACCAGAAATTACTCCTGAAATGCGTCAGGCAGCGTTTGATAATTACACTACAACAGACGACCACGGAATGCATATTATCGGTTTAGCTAAGGATCAAACCGGAAAAGAATATTATATCGTTAAAAATTCATGGGGAGAAACAAACGACTACAAAGGTTTCTTGTTCGTAACCAAAAATTTCGTGAAATACAAAACAACGGCCTTATTGGTAAACAAAGGCGGAATTCCAACTGAGATTGCGAAGAAGTTAGGAGTTTAAGATTTAATTTGATTTTAAAAATAAACAGAAAGCGCTGCAAGAAATTGTAGCGCTTTTTTATGTTAATTAATTTCTATTTCTTCAACGTTTATCTTTATTTGATGAGGTTTGACGCTTAAAAAACAGCACTTTAACGTTTTTTAAGGTTGTTTGCGGGTATAATAAAATAAAAAAAGGAACTATAAGTACCTTTAAATATATTTTAAAACTCAAAACAAATAATTCAATCATCATGAAAACTTTTGCAGCACATTTTACATTAATTGCATGTGTTTTTTCCTTTAGCTGTTTTGCGCAGCGTGCTACTTCAAAAGCTCCTGTCATTGCATCTTTAGCAAGCGCACATTCACAATCTGAAAATAAATCTAACGATGGTCTGGTTATCGATTATTATCATGTAGAAGAAACCATTAATATGACATTCGGAAGAAGGGTGACCAAATATGAAGTTTCTAAATTAGACATGGTTAACACCTACGATCTTGGTCCAAATAATACCAGAACTGTGACGCCTGTTTATAGAAAAGCCAAAGTAAAACCAACAGAAATTGCAATGCTTTCTAAAGCTATTACAGATACAGTATCGACCGCTATCAAGCCGGTTAAAGTGGCGGTAATTGCGCCAACCCAAAAAGCAAAATATCTTAATGTCGATCTTACCAAAACTTATATGCAAGTGGTCGACAAAGGTTATGCATCAACAGAAATGCTTAAAAAAGTAGCAGACAGACACTATTTTGATGGCGAAATGGGCGAAGCTTCTAAATATTATGCACAACTGTTAGAAATTTATCCCAATATAGAACCAACCTATTATTATAGATACGCCCAGTCCTTAAAAGAAATTGGTCAAAGCGAAAAAGCAAATGAGATGATGGTACTTTTTGAAAGTAAAAACATGAATAATAAAATTGCGGAAGAATAGTTCCACGTATTCTAAGAGCAAGAAAAAAGACTATCATGGAAGTGATGGTCTTTTTTTTGCGAACTCTAATTATGGTTTGTTAGGATATGTAATATTAGAATACTGCAAAAAAAAAAAAAGACTATCATGAAAATGATAGTCTTTTAATAAGCTCCCCCTCTTGGGCTCGAACCAGTTACGATAAAGCACTATATTTTAAACCCTTGTGTATGCTTGTTTTTTTATGTTACCGAATTGTATGCCTTATGATAAAATTATATATGGTTATTAAATTAATAATGTGTTTTTGTAATAAATGAAATTTTACGTCTATAACATTTAAAGCAAATTAAGGAATTGTTTTAGTCGATAGTTTTATCTCTTCTATGTCATAAACTTTAGTATTAATGCATTTAAATACATTAGTATTAAATATTGCTTCCTTATATCATGATGGATATAAGGAACTTTGATATTCAATGTCAGCCAAGCATATTCCATAAATTTTATAAATTTAGATATATTGAGTAGTCAAATAATCAAGTTCACTATCATTCTTGGCCTTGATAACTCTTAATTAATTTCTCTATGAATTGACTTTGCATCATTACTCTGTCTAAAGAATGATTTTCTGTAAGTATAAAAGGTCATATGTATTTCACTTAGATTGATTACTTGAATATTTTCTTCTAATATAAATTCTAGCTTCATACAATGTTGTTTAAAGATCACTCTTAGACATAAAATATGATTTTCCGATTGAATTTGCTCTTCCACTTTTTGCTTTTTTAATGTGAGGATTTCCAATTTCGTTTAATGGAATCCTTTTCAGTTTCACAAATTCTATTATGTAGAGGAATTTAAAAAATTAGATGCTGTACTGAAAGAATTTGAAGTGAAAGATCAAAGTAATAGACTTATCATAAATATAAAAATGATAAATCTAAACAGGCAAACATTACCGCTTTACAAAAGATTGGATGATAAAAATAAAGCAATAACTAATTAAACTATAAAAACAATGAGCTTTAATACCCGAAAACTAAAAGAATTACCAGCAAACAGAAAATTTGCAACATTTAACTCAGATAACGAAGACATAATTCTTGGCGAATATTTACTAGCTATTTTAATTTACAATGGACAATCGCTTAATGAGATTTTAGAAAAAACTGACGAAATCGAAGACAGAAAAGAAAGAGAAAAGATAAAGCAGATTATCATAAACATGATTTTAGGTTTTACCAAGCTCAATCCTGAGTCTGCCGAAGTTTTAGAGCAAAATAATCGAGCCTATTATTTTTTAAATCAACTAGATATAAAACTCTAAACAAAAATCAAAGCTGTTTAGCTTTTATTGGATGCAAATAAAAAAATGAAACTCTTGAACCTGATTAAGCGCCTTCTTTTTTTTATTCGTATTCAGACGGCAAAGCCATTACAAATGGCTTTATAATAGCCCCAAAATTAGACGAACATTCAAAAGTGGAGGGATTACTTGAACAGAATAACGAGCCAAATACTTCTTCAGGACGAAATCGAGAACAATTAATTTCCCCTGTAACATTGTTTAAATGTTCCTCTGAAACTCTACCAACTGCATGCCCCTTTTCTAGATGAGAAATTATATAAGCAAACCATTCCTTATCTTCTTCTCTAGTTATCCAATTTTTCCAATCCAAAATTTCTACACCTACTGATTTAAACATCGTAAGTACGAAAGTTGCACAAGTCATTCCATATTCAATTCCAGTGATATCATCTGTATAGACACCCTTTTCATTGAATTCCCTACCAGAAAAATAACCAACAGCATAAGGCAAAGGAGATTTATCCACTTGTAATTGGTTTTCAGCAACAATTATACACTTCGCAACAACAGACTTTAATCTAGATTTTGGCAAATTGGGTACTTTCCATATATAGCTTTGAGGAGATTTAATTTCAGTATGTAAAAAATAATGATGCCAGCCTAAATGAATTTCACGAACTGAATCTTCAAAATTATATAATATTTTATTATGCAAGTATCCAGGATTACAATGACCAACCGAGATTGCTAATATTTGCTCAGATTTTTCAAAATCGACATTACTAGAAAAATTCATCAGCGCAAATTATTTTAAACCAGACAGAATAAATTCCACTTCATCCTTACTATCATTATAATCTTTCAGCAACATCATATAAGTATATTCAAAGAAAAATTCTCGATTATTTATAAAACTTCTCCATGGTAAAGTACTGGAAAGTATAGCTACATAAATATCCTCATTCAATTTTATACTTTTAGCTAACTTCAGAAAAATAACTACCTTATGATAATCACAATCTCTCATCCATTTTTCAATTGTTCTAAAAATTAACAAAATTGAAGAATCAGTCTTTTTGCTCTCAATTAATACAAGAATTTGAGACAATAAACCTCTAGCATTCAACTGATCCACATCTTCTTTCTCAAGAAAATTAACATATTTAGGTCTAGAAACATTTTTGATTACCCTTTTTACAGAAGTATCTATTTCAAAATGACTCAACTCTTTAGTTGTCCTAACTTCTAATTTATACAAAACGTTATAATCATTTGGCATTAATTCAGCACTAACACAACTTGTATCTCTAAAACTCCGTAAGTTTTTTGGAACAAAGGATGTTGTTTTATTTTTTGCGATTATATAACTCATTTTAAACTATCTATTATTTTGCTTGCTTCTAAATAAAAAGTATTCCATTTATTGATAAATTTCTTCAAACTATCAATTCTATTATTTTCAGGAATATCATAATGAAAATTAAAATTAAAATGAATTCCTCCTTTTTTTTCCATTAAATCTTGATGCAAGTAAACAGGCTTTATATCTAATTTTAATCTAGCATCTTCAAAATCCATACTTAAGTAACTTCCAAAAGTAGCATCATCCTTATTAAAATAATTAAATAAATCACTATTCTCTTTAAAAAATAAATCCTTAGAAAGTTTTTTAAAATCAGTTCCTTCTACATCTATTATCCAATTAAAGTTTATTCCAACACTAATATAAATTGTATTATTCACAGCATCAATAATTTTTTCTAATTTATCATTAATGCATTTACCTAAATTCATTATATCAGTTTTTGTTCTAATTTGAAAACTGTTTCCTGTTATAATTAAACCAAACTGATTTCCATTAATTTCTGCGACTTGATTCGTAAAAACATGCTCGTTACTAAGCTCTTCTTCTTTTAAAATACCATTAGTTACTAGCCAATAAGAATTAAATGATGAAGGATTAACGCCTGTATTAATAATAACAACACTATGATCAACAAGATTTTTTTCCATAAATTTAAACAAAACTAGATTTAAATATTTACTTAGCTATTTTATTTCCGAAAGAATTATACCAAATATACAAATCTTTTGGAAGTGCACGCATACTTGCCAATAATAAACGCCAAAGCTTTTATTGAATCTTTTCAAATATTGCTTTGTTGGTCCCCTGATTCGTCCCCTTAGAAACAAAAAAGCCTTACAAACACAATGTTTATAAAGCTTTTAAGTGTTACCAGTGGACTGATCAGTGAAAAGCAATGTAACTACATTTCAATCAATTATGTATGTTGTATTTATTTTGACATTCGAATTGTATTCCTATAATGGGCTAAAAAATTATAATTATTAATACTGCTTAATTAATTTAAGCAATTTGTTTCTATCTAAAAAACAATGAGACATCTAAACAAACCATTTTTCAGCATGTGCAATTTCTCCAATTAGTTTTAAGTTTTTATTAGCATTTACTCTACAAGTTTTTTCAGCAAGTGAACTTATAATTCTAGGATAATCTTTACACTCTGACATTATTTGTTTTGCTATTTCGTATGGCATTTTTGTAGGATTGTTTTGATTTAAACTATAATAATGCCTTTCTTCGTAAAAAAAGATCTTACTGTAAGCTTGTTTTATCTCTTGAAGAGTTACAAGATCTTTAGGATCGCTTAAATATTTACGAACTAAATACTCAAATTTAATTTCTATAGTTTTTTCTAGTTTTTTATTAACATTTTTTATGTATTTGTAAATTATTTTTTCCCCCATTCTCTCTTCAAATCGACAACTTAAAATGTATTTAATTTCATCTGAACATTCTTGATCATTAAGTAATCCATCAATTTCAATTTGTTGACTTTTACTAAATCGTGAGAGATTAGATGTTACTAATAATTTTTCAATCAAAATGGAAAAATTAATTGCATTTAAAATATTATTTTCAGTTCTCCTTTTGCTGACTATTTAACTATAAGTTCTTTTAAAACAAAAAGACGGCTTTTACACCGTCTTTAAATTTATAATTAAGCTACCATAGTTTTTATTATAGGCAGAGAAAAGGGATTTATCACAAGAGCTTTATTTACGGGAATTAGTATATCTTGTTTTTTATTATTAATTAAATATACTTCCAAAGAAATCCTCTACTATTATTCCGCTCTCCTCTGCAACATCTTGAAATACAAGTTTTAGAGAGTTTCGTACTTTTGCTCGCATCAGAAACGGAGACATATCTAGCAATTTCTTTACCGTCAAGACTGCATTGTAAAACTTGCTTTTTACGCCTATCTCGCACTTTTTTAAATGTTCGGTTCTGCGAATATGACCAGTAACTTCCCTTCCAGTTTTTTGCAGTTATACAGGCATTAGAAATCCTTTTTTTATCGTGACCTAATTTCGATTCAACATCAGTTAGACTGTTAAAGGATTCAATTAGAACACCATATTCATTAAATTGGTACACCGTTTTTTTAAATCCTCCACCAGAATCAGAATTATAACCCTGATCTTTACTATTGTATTTCAAGATGTATTCTTTTTCCTTTTCAGCTAATTCATTCGACGAGTTTGCAGTATCAATTTGCTCCCAAATAAAAGCATCTACTCCATAAGTTCCAATTGCTTCTTGAAAAGAACTGCCAACTTTTTTGTTAGCTTTTTGCAGGTGATCAATCTTTCTCTCTTCAATAGATTTTGTAGTTGCTCCGATGTATATTTCATTAGTTTGACTATTTGTCACTTTGTAAATTATTTTCAATTCCTTTTTCATCTTCCTTTTTCATTTTAATTGCATAATCACCTCTTTTAGATCGATCTATTTTTTTTTGTGCCTCTAATTTATGTAGAGATTTAAATAATGTATCCCTAGACATTATTTTATTATCACCATGAACAAAAGAATTCACTAAATCAGCACTTTTGATTGTCTTACTACCCTGACTACTCTTACTATAAATGTATTCATAGATCAAATCTGGGTTTGTAGAGTCTAACCTATAATCAATTTTCGCCTTTGGGTCATACAAATCAATTTTTTGAACTTCAGCAATATTTTCAACCCATCTTTCTTTGTCTATTTGGTAAAGTGTTGCTAATGAACTATCAACTTCAATATATTTATTAAACAGTATCGATGAATATTTACCTTGTCCATTTGGTATGTTAGCAAAGGCAAATGCGTATTCAAATTCTTGGAGAATTACTCTACTTCCAGCAATGTTATCTTGTTCAACAGGTTTGTCATTTCCTTTGGTGTTATGATGGATAACGATCACAGTCTTTCCTAGACTTGTAATATACTCTCTGAATTTTTGTACGAATTTGTACGAATCTTGACTTGCTTCAATTTGACCTTGAAACATATGTGTGAGGCTGTCAATAAAAACAACTTCTGCGTCTGACTGATCTATACAATCTCTGAGTTTTTCCCAATCAGCATTTGAATTTACAGATTCAATAAAATTCACATTTGGTGTTAAGTAATTTTCATCAAACAACTTTATCTCTTCTAGTGATAATCTTTTAATCTGATGTTTCAGCCTTAATGAGCGCATTCTTGCGCTTTCCTCTAAATTTATGAATAAAACTTTTTTTGGTCCGCCATCAATTTTTTTTCCATAAAAAGATGTTTTGCCTACAGCTATTGAAATTGCAAGATTTTCCGCAAATGTTGTTTTTCCTGTTTTACTTACTCCTACAAATAGTCCCTTAGAGCCTTCTATTATTCCATTCCAAATTTCTACTGGTTCGGGTTCACTTTCAAATTTGGTTATTAAATCTCTTGCTTTTACAACTAGCTTATCATTTTCATTTAATGGATCTTCTCCCATATCATTTTCATATCTTAAATTACTAATTTTTCAATAGTCCGACTAGTCTGAATAGTCTGACCAATTTTACTACGAGTATAAAAACTATCGGATTTATACATCTGCTTTACTTTTACTATCTCATATGCCATTTTTTTATTTGTTATGCAATATTATTATTACTTGACTTATGCAAAGTTGGAAATAAAAGATGGTCTAAAAATAGGGCGTAGTATAGGAGTAGTATAATCTTAAATATAAGACTAACAATAATGAGGAAATGCCGATAAATTAAATTGCAAGATTTTTTAGGCGTAGTATAAAGAACTTTATTTTATCGTGAAAAGCATTTTTCTACAACCATTAAGTTCATTTTGTATTTAGTAGTTTCTGTAACTTTATAAGTTCTTAAATCTTTATAATTAATTTGGTCAAATGATCTTTTTTTAGTTTTTGAGAAACATTTTACAGCAATGCGCCATTTTTCATCGCCGTTATCTTCAAAACCATATTCCAAAGTGTTTATGATTTGTATAAAATATTTTAGTTGGCTTGTGTCTCCAGACCATTGAATTAATTTTTCAATAGGTTTATTTTGGAAAACTCTTTCAAAATCATGAATAACGGTGTTGTTATCTATAAGTCTTGCCTCTTTAAGTAAATCAAAGAGGTTTTTTATTTTTATGTATGTACCGCCGTCTTTATATTTAAAGGAATAATTTTTGGTTGACTGATTGTTATAATCGTTTAAGCTCTTGATTAGCATTGTCAATTCTTCCAAGTATCCTTTTAAGTCTGGATTGTTATTTAAATCTTTTTGTAATTCGTTCAGTTTAGATATTACGATTTGATAGATAGTTTTTTTTTGTTGCTCTGGTATACCGTTTAGACTGCTATTAATAAGGTTTATTTTTGCTTTAAATTGTTGTGATCTAAAATTTTCAAAAGTCACTAACACTTCATTGAAAACTACTTCTTGATTAATTATCGTCGGAGAATTATAAGTGAATTGATTAAATTCATCGTTAGGCGTACAAATTTCAAACATGTTAATTTTATCAAATAAATCACGAAATTCTTTTTTTAGATATCCAGCCTTTTTAAATTCCTTGAGATCATCGATCAATTTATCAAGTTGCATGTTGCTGTAGTATTAGAATTTATTCATACAATATTACTCGTTTTTTACTTAGTTAAAAAATGGAGAGTTAAAATCTCTCCATTTTCAATTTTTAATAAAAGTTTTTCCCATTCGCACAAATCATCTGATCTTTGCATCAGCTTAATTCCTTTATTATAATAGCTATTCCGTAAATTCTTCAAAAAGAATTTCAAAAGAATAGTAGAAGTAAGCATTGCTATTTATCATAAAGACTGTCTTTAAGTCTATCGTTACTTTGACCTCGCTTACCCACACCAATTGTCCTTTTCGAAGCATACCAACGTTTGATAGTACTTTAACTCTAAAAGGACAATAAAGTATTTTTAGCATATTGTAATAAGTCACTACGTAAAGTTCTTTAGATGAGCAATATTTTAGTATGTCTGCTAATTCGTCGTCATCCATAGATTTTTCTCCTCTGCCTGTTCCGCAAAGATTATTTGTAGATTAATTAGCTATTATATATAATGTAGTAACCAATTGGGAGTTTTGTTCTCGACAGATTTCCCAAGGTTGTTGATTAGTTCGTATGCGTTGACATTACGTTCTAGATTGTTATCGATATATGAAGACTTGTTTGCTTCCGTTAATAAATTATAAAGATTCCAGAAACTGATCGAGCCATCTTCGCTTCTTGCAAAATTTGGGCAATGGTAATAATCTTTTACGATACTATTAATTTGGCTATCATTTAGTCCTACTGGAAAAATAGTCTTTTGAGTTTTTTTGTCTAAATGCTGGTACATCCTTAATTTTCCAATAAAATGGGCAAATTGAACTTCAGTTATTTTAAACCCAACCATCTTCTTCATCATATTTATATGATTTTCTCTTTTGTAATTTGAAAAGAGCTCAATCATTTTGTCTTCTAATTCATGAATTGAAGAAATCCTAATTTCATTTGTAAATCCATCAGTACTAATGCACAAATTTGTACATACCTTATTTTTGAAACCAATAAAAATTTTGAATTTTTCCATTGATTTCTTGCTATAAAGGTTTTCTTGATTGTACGCCCGTACTCCGCCAATACTCAATGTAAGCTCATTTCCGTTAATATTTTGCTTTGTCGATGGTAGATCTATTATAAAGGCACATCGTTCATAATAAATGGTCTTTTCGTGGTCTTCCAAATCCTTTGCAGGTTTTCCAATAGCAGATGGAATTCTTCCTTTTACAACATGGCTTACTCGTATTTCAGGTTCTTTTTGAAATACACCAGGCAATAATTTCTGAATTATTTTTTGGCAATTATCTATAAATTGAAAATGACTGATTGTTGTCTCGTTGTCCTTTGAGAATACAGGGATTATGCAATCTTTTTTTAAATGTTCTAATGTTACCATTTCAGTATTGGCTTCAATAAAACCGGTAGAAGGCTTACTTATAATGTTACCTTCGTCAATTAAATGTTCGTTTATGCTATTGTTAAGTACTAATTCCATGGTTTTTTTGAGTTAATGGTTGTACAATTTCTTTTTCATCGATTACATGATTAAAGATGTTTTCTATTTGATTTTTTCTGTTCATAATGGCATTGTGAATTTGTTTCTGCAGTGAAGGATACTTTGAATAAACATGCTTTAATCCCTCAAGATTCTCGCAAGCATTGATTTCAGACATTGCCTTGTCAACAGAAATTCCAAGATTACACCATTCGATTAGCTTTTGTCCTGTGGATGAGTTAATTACAAACTCAGGCTTTCCAGAAAACATGCCTGTTCTATCTTTAGATGCAGTTACAAGATGATTGTCATTTATGATTTCAAAATTTACGGTTAATTCGTATTCAAATCCCTCTCGAGTAATTTCCTTAGTTCCTAATTTCATAACTTTCGTCTTACCGTTACCATCTTTGTCAAGGCTGTAATCCATCTTACGTCGTACGGTAGTAATTATATGAGAGTTTGAATTAAGGATTTTATCAATAAAAGCTTGATGTCGTGGTGTTATTTTAGCCCAATCTTGAAATCTTCCTCCAAGTTGTTCGTGCAATTCTAAGCAACCTCCTTTGCCAGACCATTCGTGCGTAATGCTGTCAACTATAATTACTTCAATTTCTTCTTTCTCACAAATTTCAATCGCTTGAATATAACGCTCTGGAGAATAAGGTTCATTTAATGAGAGAACATTAAAATCTCCTAAGTGAGAGTATAGACTTGCACTGTTGTTTTCAGTATCGATTATAGCTATTTTAGTCCAATCATTGGTAATTCCGTAAGCTAATAGTAAGGCTGAATAAGATTTTCCAAATCCACTCGCTCCACTTAAACCCAGCCTTAATTTTACTTGGCTTCTTTCTGCTTTTTGCAATTTCATAATAATATTATTTTGTGTTGTTATTCAAGGTTATTTGGTATAACAAATAGTTGTTATAATAAAAAAAGGAACTCCTTTCGAGAGTTCCTTAGTGCTTTACTTGCGGTGTTCTAATACACCATTTCATTTTTTAATACCTGTTGTTCTATTATGCTTTCTTCTTCCGATAAATATTCATATCGATGTTCCAATTGCATTGTTTCCCCAGTTTGTTGATCTACATATTCGTATGGCTCTACAGTAACTTTTTTGATACTTCCTGACATTTGAGTGCCAATAAGAGCTTTACATGTCATTTCATTAAAGGTGCATGAAACTTTTGCTGTCCTTGCAGTAAAATAGGTTCTGCCTGTTTCTTTACTTTTTACTGATTCAATTCCTCCTTGTATTTCAAGAGCATAAAAAGTTTCACCATTTTCTCTTTGATATTTTTTGTAATCTACAATTGTAACCATAGTTTTTATAATTTTAAGATTAAACATTGACGGGCATATCCCCAAAATTTAAAAAGGGTGGGGGTAAAGTGTTGTCTGACTCACGTACGATAATGTGAAAAAAAATTTTAAAAAATTTTTAAATTATAGTCCAATTCGAGAGATTATTTTTTTTCTAAGAATTAAAACTTTAAATCATTTTGCAGATGTAGTTGGCTACCGTCTTTAAATATAAATATTGCAGTAGGGTTTTGGCCTTCATAGTAGAATTTAAGGGTAACATTTTCCTTGGTTTTTCTGTTTGTCAATAAGCAATAAATCAACTGATTTCCTGAATTTGTGAATTCTTCAATGTTCTTTGAGTCAAAATAAGCCTCATGGTTGTTAATTGTTAATTTTACATCTCCGTAATTAGGTTTGTCTAAAACTGTGAGGGTGGATCTGTTTTCTTGAAAAAGTTTATCAAATTTGGTGTTTAGTGATTGACTGAATTTGTATGTACCTATTTGTGAAAATACTGGAAATGATAGTAAGACGGCAATTAACAATAATCTGTTTTTCATATTTTAATTTTTTATGGTTATTAATTGATTTGATTTAAGCGAGTCAGGCAGTTCTAGTCTTGCCTGATATTATTTTACTCTTCTGCCTCTAAAAAACATTATATGCTTCAGATTCATTAACAAATCTAAAATATTTTTCGACTTATAAGTCGAAGTGTAAAAGGAATTTTAATACCTCTGTTTATTTCCTTTGTTCAATGCAGAAGCATTTAGAGGAAATAGAAGTTGAATTAGTTAAAAGGATATACAAAGAGTTCCTTTTGAAATTTAATGGAAATAAATCTGAGTTTGCAAGAGTTGCTTTGTGTTCTGAAACTACAGTAAGAAGAGTTTTTAGAAATGAACAGAGAATGACAGTTGATTTGCTATTGAGATTTTGTTTTGCTTTAAATATTGATATAAATCAAATTTTTGATGGATTAAGTGTTTTAAATAAGAAATGAGCTTAAAAAGTTAAACTCATCTCTTCAATGTACTATCCAATTTTACTTTTTAATTTTTTCATTTCATCACTCACTTTTCGCTGAACTACCTTTGCGTAGCTTTCTTGTGTAGTAACCATGCTAGAGTGTCCTAGTAATTCAGATACAATTTCCATTGGTACATCATTATAAAGTAGGATTGTGGATGCAAATGTTTTTCTTGCAATGTGGTGTGTGAGGATTTTTTCAATTCCTGCTATAGCGGAGATTTCTTTTAAGTAGGAGTTAAATTTCTGATTGCTGATGTTTGGAAATACTTTGTTTTCTTTTGAGGAATATTTATTTATTATTTCTTGCGCTTTTGGTAATATTGGTATTGAAATTTCTCTTTGAGTTTTCTCTCGTTTCATTTTAATCCAATTAATGTCGTCAAATCCAATTTGAATATGTTTTTTTTCTAAATGTGACATTTCATTATACGCTAAGCCTGTATAGCAACAAAATATAAATAAGTCCTGAACAAATTTCAATCTTTTTTGATGCATTGTCGATTCTTCTAAAATTTTAAGCTCTTCTGTTGTCAAGAAAGTAAAAGACTTTCTAACTGTTTTTGCTCTATAAAGAATAAATGGATCTCGATTCAGGTACCCTTCAGATATTGCAAGTTTAATTGGTGTTCTAAGTCTTTGAATTGTTTTGTTAATGGTAATTTGCTTTTGTGCTTTTTCAGTTTTTAAATAATATTCAAAATCGTCAAGGAATTGCTGGTTTAAGTCCTCAAGTGGATAATCATTTTTCTTGTATTTCCACTTTAAAAATTTTTCTAAGTGATTGCCAACGTAAACAAATTTATTATACGTGTTTTCTTTGAGTTCTAATCCCACAAGCTTATTAATTTTGACTAGATATAACTTATAGTAGGATAATATGGATTCGCTTTTTTTTAATTCTTTTCCAAGGTATGTATCGTAAATATCATCCAATGTAAACGAATCATCTTGTAGAAATAAGATTGTATGAATGCTGTTAATTTTTGATTTTATTTTTTCAAGTTTACTATTATATGAAATTGCAGAATGATGAGATTTTAGTATTTGTTGGGTTTTTGCATCCCAATGCTCGGATTCTAAATGAATGCCAATACTGATTTGTTTTCTCCTACCGTTTAATGTGATCCGGCAATATAAAGGAGATTGATTTTTTTGATTTGTTCTGTTTTTGCCTTGAACAAATAGGATTTTAAAATTGTTTTGTGTCATAACTTTTGAGTTTAAAGTCAGACATACATTCGGTAATAAAGTGTTGCCTTTTGTGAAAAGATGTGTTGCCTCTGTGTTGCCTTTTATTTTTTAATGATTGGCACCGGTTAACAAATAAACGTTGTTTTCATTTTGCTCAAATTTTTGTCTTGTTGCCTCGTCAAAAAAATGTGTTGCCTATTAGTTTGCCTTTTTTTGGATTTATTGCAGTCATAACGGTCAAGTAAAGCTGTAAAATAAAATATGTTTGATATCTTCTTACACCATAGTTTACATAACTTTAAGACAAAAAAAATACCACTTACATCCGTAAGTGGTATTTAATAAGCTCCCCCTCTTGGGCTCGAACCAAGGACCCTCTGATTAACAGTCAGATGCTCTAACCAACTGAGCTAAGGAGGAATCACCTTAAAGGTAAATATGTTTGCTAAAAAAAGTTGCTCCCCCTCTTGGGCTCGAACCAAGGACCCTCTGATTAACAGTCAGATGCTCTAACCAACTGAGCTAAGGAGGAAGTTGTTGCTC